>Ga0307405_10000109_pt1 | contig 33914 bp, 50 predicted proteins | sample 322Cmetagenome_2_FD_203311 | JGI IMG/M metagenome (GOLD analysis project Ga0307405, IMG submission 203311) | Maize rhizosphere microbial communities from greenhouse at UC Davis, California, United States - 322HYB-C-1 | ecosystem: Host-associated > Plants > Roots > Rhizosphere > Soil | place...
CATCCCGGCCAACGAGAAGGCCGACATCGTCAAGGTGCTGGGGCCGCGTGCGACCAACGATCTGGTCGAGCAGATCTATGCAGCGACCCGGCGCAAGGATCTGCCGGAGGTCCAGCGGCTGCTGAAGGCGCCGACGGTGACGCCGCCGGGTCCTGGGGCCACCACCGTCCCGGTGCCGTAGATGGGAGACTTCACCGACCTGCTCGGGCAGCCTAACGAAGTGCTCCCCGATCCTCTCGCCACGCCCGCGACCCAGCCGCCACAGCGCAAGAGCCAGTTCCAGTCGCTGATCGACGGCCCGAGCGAGCAGGACCTGCGCCTGGGCATCAACCTGAACGGTGCGGCCAGCACCACACCCGACGCGCACGCCAAGGCCATGGACATCGGCGGTACCATCGGCGCTCCGGCCGACTCTGTCGCGGCCAACCTCAAGGAGACCGAGCATCTCGCCAAGCTGCAACGCTACCGCGAGGCGCTGACCGACGCGCCGAAGATGTCCAAATTGCTGGCCGAGGATCCGGACATCGCCAAGCTGGCGGCCGACGAGATCGAACTGCTGAGCAAGAACGAAAGCACGTTCGGCAAGATCCTGTCGGCGTTCTACGGCGGGTCGCCGGAAGCAGGCAGTAGGCTGGCCGACATCGGACGGGCGCTTCCGGCCGGGGGCTTGGAGGGGACCGGCATCGCGATGGAGGGCGTTGCCGCGCTGAATGACGTCATCGGCCGGACGGCGGCACGCGGGTACCGGGCGGTCGGGCTCGACGCCTTGGGCGATCTGGCCGACCCTGCGACGCGTCCCTGGTGGCTCAATCCGTCCGCGATCTTCGGGGCGGGAGGCACGGAACTCAGGGACGTCGGCAAAGCGGTCGGGCCGGACGAGGACCGGCAGAACCTCGCCACCGACATTGCCGGCGGGGTCGGGCAGGTGGCCGCGCAGATCGCCACCGTCCTGCTGACCGGCGGCGCCGCCAGCACCGCCTCGATGTTCGCTCAGGGCGCTGGCATCCTGGCCGAGCGGGTCGAGGAGCAGGGCAAAACCGGCACGGCCGAGGGCGACGCTGCCATCGTCATGGGCGCCAGCGTCACGGCGCTGACCGAGAAGCTGGGACTGGACGCTCTGCTCCACCGGGTGCCCCCGGCGATCCGGAACGGCATCCTGCGCACGCTGGTCGACATCGGCATCGGCGGCGGCATCGAGGCGGTGCAGGAGGTGACCGAGGGCATCCTCCATAACCTCATCGCACTGGTAACCATCGACCCCAACGCCAAGCTGCTGGAAGGCGTGGAGCAGGACGCCAAGGCGGCGGGCGGCACCGGGGCTGTGATCCGCGCGCTAGTCAACGCCGCGACCAAGGGCCGGCAGATATCGTCCAATGTCCAGAAGCAGCAGCGGGCCGGACAGGACGCCGCCACGGTCGAGGCGCTGGTCAAGGGCACGGCGGACAGCAAGCTCCGCGAGCGCAACCCCGATGCGTTCAGCGCGGTCATGGCGGCGCAGACGCAGGGCACGCCGGTCGAGATGTTCTATGTGCCGGCCGAGCGCATCGCGGAGCTGTATCAGACCGGCGGGCCGGTCGTTGACGGGGTTGACCCTCTTGACCAGATCGAGGGACTGCGCGAGCAGATCGCCGAGGCCGTGGCCGTCGGCGGCGACGTCGAAATCAGTGCGGCCGACTACCTCACCCACATCGCCCCGACCCCGCTGCACGGCGCGCTGAAGAACGACCTGCGTGCCAGCCGCGATGGCTGGAGCGTCAATCAGGCCAAGGAATTCGCGGAGAACCCCGAGCGCGAGGCCGAGGTGGCGGCGCTGGTCGAGCGGCAGGCGGATGCTGCCACAGCCGCAGCACCGGGGCAGGCGGTGTTCGATCAGGCCTATGCTGACCTGATGGACACCGGGCGCTACACGTCAGCGCAGGCGGCGGAGAAGGCGACGCTGACCCGCGAGAGGTTCGTCAGCCGGTCGCAGCGGGTCTTCGGCGGCACCGTCTCGCCGGAGGACCTGTACAAGGAAAGCCGGCTGCAGATCCTGGGTCCGACCGAGGCGGGCGACGTGGCTCCGGCCGGGGCGCTGAGCCAGGACGAGGGCTTCACGGTCGACGCCTTTCACGGCGATGGCCGAGCGGGCGATGGCGGAGCCGGACAAGGACAAGCCGGCCAAGGAATAGAACTCCTCCAGTCCGTCTTCCACGGATCGCCGCACATCTTCGACCGGTTCAGCACGGCGGCGATTGGGACTGGCGAGGGCGCGCAGGTCTACGGCTTCGGGCTGTATTTCGCCGGGAAGAAGGAGATCGCGCAGTACTACCGCGAGACGCTGGCCGGGCCGCAGATGACCTGGGACGGCGAGCCGGTCACTGCCCGGAACATCGATGCCGTCGAGGCGGAGGTCGTCAAGGCGCTGGGCGAAGAGGGCCTGCGGCTGACAATGTACCTGTGGGGCGCCGGCAGCGTCGCAGAACTGCGCCGGAAGTTCCCCGAACTGGAGATCAGTGCGAAAGCCGAGACGTACCTCAACAAACACCTGAAATCTTCTCCCGGCGGCCGGCTGTACACGGTCGAGATCCCCGACGACGGCGAGTACCTGCTGCACGACAAGCCGCTGAGCGAACAGCCGCAGGCGGTGCGGAAGGCGGTCGAGCAGGTGCTGGACGACTATGATATTCCAGGCATTGCAGACGACTACACGGGGCAGGACGTGTACCGGGCGATGGAAAACTGGGCTGCGGCGACCACGGCGGAAGGAATTAGGCACAACCCTTCGCAGACTGTTTCCGAATTGCTGCTGGCGGCCGGCGTGCGCGGGATCAAGTATCTCGACGCGAGCGCCAGGGACAGCAGCGGCGACTCGTTCAACTACGTCGTCTTCGCGGATGCCGACGTGGTTATCCAGTCCTACGAGCAGGCGGCGGCGGGCGGCCCGCGCGGCAGCTATCAGCGGGTGCGCGATCCATACGGTAACCTGAGCAACGTCATCAGACTGACCGAGGGCGCAAATCTAAGCACCGCTCTGCATGAGTTCGGGCATTTTTTCCTCTTCCAACTGATCGACGACGCCACCCTGCCGGGTGCCACAGCCGAGGCTCGGGTCAAGCTGCAGGCTGACCTGCAGACGGCGCTGGATCACCTCGGCATCAAGGTCGACGTCGCCACGTCAACCGCCGACCAGATCCACGCCGCCATGACGCGCGAGGCGCATGAGCTGTGGGCGCGGTCGTTCGAGGTCTATGCCCGCGAAGGTAAGGCGCCGAGTGCGGCGCTGCGCGATGCGTTCGCGTCGTTCGCCTCGTGGCTGGTCCGGATATATAAGTCGCTGAAGACCATCCCCGACTACACCAAGCGCCTGACGCCGGAGGTCCGCGGTGTGATGGACCGGCTGCTGGCGACCGACGAAGCCATCGCCGACGCGCAGGCCTCCGCATCGTTCCGGGTGCCGGCGGCGCTCCGCACCGTCATGACCACGGCCGAACAGCGCAGCCTCGAGCGGCTGACCGAGGAGGCGACCCACGAGGCCCGCGCCGAGCTGCAGCGCCGGGTGATGGCCGAGCTGGCCAGGGAGCGGCTGGAGTGGTGGAAGGCGGAGCGGGCGCGAGTCCGCGGCGAGGTCGAGACCGAGGTCCGGAACCGGCCGTCGTACCGCGCATACAACCTGCTCCGCCATGGCGAGACACCGGATGGCGACGCGGTGCTCGACAGCGATGGCAATCCGACGAAGCCCAAGCTCGACAAGGCGGGCCTGACCCAGGCCTACGGCAAGGACGTGCTGAAGCAGTTGCCCAAGGGCGTTGCGGCACAGAGCGGCGTCAATCACGAGGTGTTCGCCGGCTTGGTGGGCTTCAGCAGTGGCGACGAACTTCGCGACGCGCTGACCAGCCTGCAGCCGATGAAGGCGACCATCGACGCCGAGACCGACGCGCGGATGAAGGCCAAGCACGGCGACATGCTGACCGATGGCAGGCTCCAGGCCGACGCCGCCGAGATCGTACTGAACCAGAAACAGGTCGAACTGGCGGCGCTGCAGGCCAAGGTGCTGGAGCGGCTGGCGGCCGGCATCGAGAAGAAGGCTTCGACGAAAGCAGCGGGTGGCAAGCGTGAGGCAGTAAGGCAGGTCCGCCGGCTGCAGACCGGGCTCGACGCCCAGGCCATCGCGGCGGCGGCGAAGAAGGCGATTGCGGGCAAGAGGCTCGAGGATGCGGTGCCGGCCAAGTACCGCGCCCAGGCCGACCGGCTCGGGCGCGAGGTCGAGGTCGCCATCGCCAAGCAGGACTATGAGCTGGCGGCTAAGCTGAAGGAGCAGCAGGTCGTCAATCTGGCCTTGGCGCGTGAGGCGCAGGAGGTCCAGGCGCAAGTCACCAAGGCGCTGAAGCGGTTCGGCAGGCTGAACAAGCCGGACGCCAAGCTCGCGAAGGCCCAGAACATCGACTTCGTCGGGGCGGTGCGGGCAATCCTCTCGCGGTTCGGACTCTCCCGGCCGCAAGCCGGCTTTGACCAGCAAGTGTGGTACCAGCGGCTGCAGGAGGACAACCCGGCCGGCGCCGTCGACATGCGCGACATGATCGACGCGGCAACGGCCAATGCCGGAACCGTGGCGGCGCGCGGGCGGACGCGCACGAGGGCGAAGGCAGGCGGCGCTCCGAGAGGCATGGGCGAGATCTGGCGGCAGATGACCGTCACCGAGTTCCAGGCGCTGAGCGAAACCATCGACGCCATCCTGCACATGGGCCGGGCGGATCGCACCGCCGAGCTGGATGGCGAGCGGGTCGAAATGAAGCAGGTGATCGACGACCTCAACGCCCAGGCATCGAGCAGGAACACCGGCAAACGGCCCGGCCAGACGTCGAAGGCGACCGACGCCGAGAAGATTGCGCGGCGGTTCCAGGGGCTGGCGGCGTCGCTCGAGCGGGTCGAGACCTGGGCCAGACGGATGGATGACGGCAAGCCGAACGGGCCGTACACCCGCACCTTCGTCAAGCCGATCCTGGCGGTGATCTACCAGTACCGGGAAGCCCGGCAGGACAAGCTGACGCGCCTGCTCGCCATCATCGAACCGCGCAAGGGCGATCTGCTGGGCAAGAAGATCCACTCGAACGAACTCGATTACACCTTCGACAACAAGGCCGAGTTGCTTCATGCCATCTTGCACACCGGCAACGAGTCCAACATGCGGAAGCTGTTGCTCGGCGGCAGAGGCGAGGGCTTTGCCTGGGGCAAGAGGATGCCGGACGGAGCGGTCGACACCTCGCGCTGGGACAGCATGATCCGCCGCCTTGTTGCTGAAGGCGTCATTACTAAAGCCGACTACGATACCGCCCAGCAGATCTGGGATTTGTTCGAGGAGACCAAGGGTCCTGCCCAAGTAGCCTTCCATAAAATGAAGGGCTATTACTTTAAGGAGGTCGAGGTTACTGGGATCCAGACGCCTTTTGGTCGGTACAAGGGCGGCTATGCCCCGGCAATCGCGGAGGGGTCGCTGGTCGCTGAGTCCGGTTCCAACATCGATGCAGACGCCATGGGCCAGCTTGCCAATGCCGGCGTCCTGCCCGGCGTCGGGGCCGGCTTCACCAAGAGCCGCGTCGAGAACTACACCAAGCCGCTCGAGCTGAACCTGATGAAGCTGCCGGGCCATCTCGACAGCGTCCTGAAGCTGACTTACCTGGGGCCGGCGGTGCGGCAGGCGGCCAGGATCGCGCGCCACCGCGAGTTCCGGGATCACATGTTCGCGGTCGATCCGAACGCGATCGACAACATGCTGGTGCCCTGGCTCCACCGCGTCGCGCGCCAGACGTCGGAGATCCCGTACACCCAGGATGCCGAGCGGACAGCCGGCAAGGCGCTCGGCTGGCTGCGCAAGACCACCGGGCTGCAGGCGATGGCCGGCAACATCCTCAACGCCGCCCAGCAGATCACCGGGCTGAGCAGCGGCATGGTGCGGGTCAGGCCCACCGCCGTGCTGCGCGGGCTGGTGGCCAGCGTCAAGGCGCCCAACGCCACCACCGCCATGATCACCCAGAAGTCGGCGTTCATGCGCGACCGCATGGCGAACACGACGCACGACCTGATGGCCAACCTCGAGGACCTGCTGGTCGACAAGTGGAAGGTGACCAAGCTTAGCGAGAAGGCGCAGAAACACGGCTACTTCGCGCAGGTGATCGCGCAGAACTTCGTCGACAAGGCGCTCTGGCTGGGCGCTCACGAGCGCGCCATCGCCAAGGGCATGACCGATGCCGAGGCGGTGCTCGAGGCCGACAGCGTCATCCGCACGACGCAGGGCTCGTTCAACCCGGAGGACGCCAGCAATGCCGAGGCGCGGGCAGCACTCGGTAAGCTGTTCCTGATGTTCTATTCGTACTTCAACACTCAATACAATCTGCTGCGCTCCGAGGCCGAGATCGCGGTGCGGGAGTCCGGCTGGGTCGGAGCCTCGCCCCGGCTGTTCGCGATCTACATCATGGGCGTCATGATCCCGGCCGTGATGGCGGAAGCGATCATCCAAGCGGCGCGCGGCGAGCTGGGTGATGATGACGATGACGGATTGCTGGATGACATCGGCGAGTTGTTCGGCCTGTCTCAGATCAAGTTCTTTGCGGCCATGGTGCCGTTCGCCGGCAGCTTCGTGAATTTCGTCATCAACCTTTCCAACGACAAGCCATACGACGACCGTCTCAGCTTCGCCCCCGTGTTCGGGAACATCGAGCGGCTGATCACGGGCGGCGCCAATGTCTACAAGTATGCGACGTCGGACGACGGTTCGGCGAGCCGGGCCATCAAGGACGCGCTCAACATCCTGGGCACCGCGCTCGGCCTGCCGCTCGGGCAACTGGGCAAGCCGGCCGGCTACATCGCCGACGTGCTGACCGGGGAGCAAGAAGGTGAGACCATCGGCGACTGGATCCGAGGCACGCTGAGCGGCCGGGAAGCGCCGAGGCAATGAGTGTCGGTGCCAGGAAGATTAGCAAGTCAAAAGTCCTGTCATGGACCTCAGCATAGCTTCAATGAGGCCCGGCACCGACCTGCCCATGCTGCGCGCGTCCGACCGACGACGCCACGGCGCTGACGACTGAAATTCTCGACATGATGGAGTCCCTCGAATGACCGTCGCCTCGGCCGTCAATCGCACTGTCGTGAGCGGCAACGGGTCCGCCACGACGTTTGCCTACACGTTCCCGATCATCTCCTCCAGCCATCTCGTGGTCGTGCGGTCCACGGCTGCCGGGGCCGATACGACGCTTACATTGGGCACGCACTACAGCGTCAGCGGCGTCGGCTCGGCGTCCGGCGGCAGCATCACCTACCCGCTCTCCGGCACCGCGCTGCCAGCCGGGGATCGCTTGATCATGCTGCGCAGCGTGCCGCTCACGCAGTTGACCGACCTGACGAACCAGGGCGCTTTCTACGCCGAGGTGCATGAGAGCGAGTTCGATCTGCTGTGCATGGCCGACCAGCAGCTCTCCGAGCGGCTCGACCGGGCGGTCACGGTGCCGCCGAGCGACACATCCGGGCTGGTGCTGCCCAACGTCACGGCGCGCGCCGGGCGCTACTTCACCTTCGACGGCTCCGGCAATGCATCGGTCTCGGCGGTTGCCGAGGTCAGCGGCTCGCTGGTGGCCATGGAGCGCACCGGCAACGGCAGCACGACGGTCTGGACGCTGCCGGTGACGCTGACCGGCGGCTCGCGCTCGCTGATCGTCTCAGTCGACGGCGTGGTGCAGCCGATCAGCAGCTACACGGTCAGTGGCGACCAGTTGACCTTCAGCGAGGCGCCGCCGTCCGGGGCCGTGGTCGACGTGCGGGTGATCGGTCAGGCGGTCTCGGACGACGACGTTTTCCTGACCGCGACGGCAACGCTGAATTTCGCCTCGATCGCGGCGGCAGCAAGCGCCGACCTGACCATCACCGTTACGGGCGCCGTGGTCGGCGCCAGCGTCCATCTCGGCCTGCCGGCCAGCCCGGCGGCCGGGATCATCTTCCAGGGCTTCGTCAGCGCCACCAACACCGTCACCATTAGAGCCACCAATATAAGTGCGGGGGCGGTCGACCCGGCTTCCGCCAGCTATCGCGCAACCGTGCTCGCCGTCTGAGGAGTAGCCCGATGAGCCTAGTCAAAAGTCGGAATAGGATGACGGCGGGCGCGCCGATCAACATTGTCGATCTCGCCGCCTGCGACGGCACGACCGACGACACGGCGGCCTGGAACGCGGCGCTCGCGACCGGCCGGGACATCTTCTTTCCGGCCGGGCGGAGCCGGATCACGGACAAGATCAGCTACTCGGCGATCTGGGGCCAGCGGATCATCGGCGACGGCAACTACACCAGCATCTTCGTGATCGACTCGGGCTTCAATCTGGCGGCGACGTGTGTCATCGAAATCGGCGGCACCGGCCAGCAACTGGTCGGCATTGGCGTCAGTTGCGCCCAGACCTCAACCGCGGTGCGCGCCAACCTCCGGCAATATCCGTGGATCGTCCGCTCGAATGCCCATCCCTCGACCACGATCAGGGACGTCTGGATCAACGCAAGCTGGAACGGCATCCTGCTGGAGGGCAACTGCGGCCAGTCGATGCTCGACCACATCCGGATCGGGGGCTTTAACATCGACATTTATATTGATGGCGCGCTCGATACCGTCCGGCTCGACCACTACCATTCCTGGCCGTTCGATTTCCCCGGCGACGCCGCCCTGATGAGCGTCTACGAGGACGGCACGCGGGTCGCGCTGACGGTCGGGCGCTGCGACGACCTGTGCGCCGGCTCGATCCTCAGCTACCACGGCAAGGTGCAATTCGGCGACCTCGGTTCCGGCGTGCCGTTCGGCAACATCGTGCGCCTCGGGCTGGATGGCAAGACCGCCAGGGTTGAGATGAGTGGCGGCCGGATCACCCTCGCCAGCGCCTATGGGAGTGGCGGCGACCTGGTTGATTACAAGATCCAGGTGTCCGGCAATTCGGCGCTGACCATCGCGGCCCTGTGGACGCTGGTGATCGGCCCGACGACGCCCAACTCGTGGGTTTCCGTGATCGGGGCGCAGGCGCACCTGACGATTGGCGAGTGGTGGTGCGAGTTCATCGGCGACGCCCGGCTCTGCACGGTGGACACCAGCGGCTACCTGACGATCCTGGGCGGCACCTTCGTGCAGCTCGACGCGACGGCCAGGACCCAGCCGGTCGTCCACCAGATCAGCGGCCGGCTGGCGATGACCGGCTGCCGGCTGGTGGCGCTGGGCGGCGGCAGCGGCAACTTCGTCTTCATTACCGTGGACGACAAGCACGTTGTGACGGGCAACGATTTTGGCGGCTTCGGCTTGGCAGCGCCGGGCGATAACACGCTCGGCTGCTACGGCCCGAACACCGGCCTGCCGGCGGCGGCGGCCGGCGCCATCGACTACGGCTATGTCAAGCGGCGGCACTTCACCGGCTCGCTGTCGGGCGGCGGGGCGGCGACCATCGCGCACGCGGTGACCAATCTGCATACTCGCATGGTCGATATCATCGCCGTCTATCTCGGCGCCAGCAGCGAACGCATTCCGATGACGGTAGCCTCGGTCGATGGCACCAACATCGTGCTGTCGGGCGGTGGCGCCGCGGCGGTCTACCATGTCTGGGTCAGCCACGGTTAGGGCAACGCTGCTGGCGCTGGTCCTGCTGGCCGGCTGCGCCGTCGAGGGGAGGGTCGTGGAGATGCCGCAGAGTGTCGTGCCGCTGAAGCGCGGAGACGCCGATTTGTTGACCCGTGTGGTTTGGGCGGAGTCGAGGTCTGAGCCATTTGAAGGCCAGTGCGCGATTGTTTGGGTTATTCTGAACCGCCTGCATCGGGAGCCCGGCAGGTTCCCGAGCACTGTCCAGGGCATCATAATGCAGCCCTATGCTTTCAGTTGCTTCAATACCAGCGATCCGCAGTGTGCAAAGGTCAAGGTGGTCGATGAGCATGACCCGGCATTCATCGAAGCTATGTATGCTGTCACGTCAGTTCTGACCGGGCGGGTTTCTTCGCCGGTCGGGTCCGCTGACCATTACTTTCTGACGAGCATGTCCAAGCCGCCGGCATGGCGGAAATCCATGACGCTGGTCAAGCGCCTGGGCTCGCATACCTTCATGTCCGAAAAGCCGTAGGGACAATACCGTACAGACCCAGCCCATAGCGTTAAGTAATATGACGTATCTCTGTGGGCTGGTTTCATTGCTCGGGTCGGGTCATGCGGCGTTTTGTGCGGTGGTTTCGGGAGTCAATCCCGTGCTTGGTCGGCGGATAGGGCGGTGTCGTATGTCTGCCGGCAATGGTCGCCGATGACTGAAGAGGAGCGGCACGTGAAGGTTGTGGCTGCAATCCTGGGCAGCGTCGACGGCTGGATCGCGGAAGCAGAAGCCCTGGTCGACGGGGTGCCGGTCGGGACCAAGGCGCCTCTCCTGCATCTGGCGCGACGGATGCGGCAGGCCAAAGAGGCGTTAAAAGCCCTTGCGAACGATCCGGACGAGTGAAAGGCGGAGGATCGCTCCCCCGCCCTTGCCCCTGCCATGCCACGCCGAGCCGAGCCGAGCCCGACCGCGCCGCGCCCGAACATGCCGCGCCCCGCCGCGCCATGCACTGCCAAACCAGGCACTGCCGAGCCACGACTGGTGCTCTACGCACCGCTCAGCAGTCTCCGTGGAAACTGCTGGCCGCTGCGAACAGCGTCCCTGCCATGCCGGGCCAGACCCCGCCCCGCCCCGCCCATCCATACCAGACGTTGCCTAGCCATGCCCGGCCTCGCCCTGCCACGACCGGCCAGACCAGACCAGACCCTGCCGCGCCGCACCTCGCCAAACCTCGCCCCGCCCGGCCGTGCCTCGCCTCAACTGGTGCTCTTCGCACCGTACAGCGGCCCCGCTATGGAGCCGCTGCCGCTGCGAACAGCGTCCCTGCCATGCCACGCCGCGCCTAACCGGGCCAAAACAGGCCTTGCCGCGCCAATCCTCGCCCTGCCAGACCTCGCCACGCCGGGCCGATCCCTGCCTAGCCAGACCCAGCCCTGCCGCACCAAGCCGAGACCGTTTATGCAACCATAAATCGTCCAAATCGCGGCCGCCAATCCCCAAGCCCGACCTGTTCTCCCGCGAGTTCCACAAAGCCTCTCACGTCCTTGGCGTTGAGCAGGCTCGGGAGAAACTTGACGTCAAACTGCAGCGACCATTCGTCGAAGCGCGGTCTGGTCCTCTGCACCCGTGAGGTCCCGACACGGGCGGAGGTCCTCATCCAGAACCTCTCGTCTTCCCACAGCTTCTGCGGGTCCTTCGGGCCGTCGTATTCCAGCGGCGGGAAGCCGTCGACGATCAGTCCGGCCTTGGCCTGCACGCCCATGCGCTCTTTCTTCGCCGCGCCGAGGAGCATGCTTTCAATCATTTCGCCGGGAATGCACGGCCTTCCGTTCGACATGTAGAGGCCGCCGAAGAACTCGCGGCGGGACAGTTCAAGGATATCCGCGTCCGTCTTTTTTCGCTTTGCATGTACTTCTTTGAGGCTCCGGGAAGCTGGGCTCAAAGGATCGCTCAACTGACCATTGTGCATCAGAAGGGGACTGACGCTTTTGATCAGGAAACTCAACGTCTGATACGCGCTCATTGATCACCTCTGTTGCTGGAACCAGCCGCACAACTTCGGTCACGCTCAAAGTTATCCGCGCATATTTCTCCGTCCGCTGACGACAAGTGATGAGGTCGTGGCATTGGCTGCAAAGGGTCGTTAAGTTTTCAACTTTGTCCAAGTCCCACCGTTCGCGCGGTGGGTAGCATCTGTGATGAACTTCAAGACGATCATCAGTTTCGGAAGCATTGCACAAGCGGCAACGGTGGCCATCCCGTTCAAGGGCAATGAGGCGCAGCGTGGCCCATGCGCTGCTTGAGATGTACTGCACATAGTCCACACTGCGCCTCCCATGCCAGACCGCACCGCGCCCTGCCATGCCGGGCCTGACCACACCCGACAGAGCCGAACCCTAGCCATCACTTGCGTGACAGGATCAGGCTATGTCATAATTGATGACATGACAAGGCACATAACATGAACGACGAATTTTCTTTTACTTCGAGCCAACTTCGTGCGGGAAGGGCGCTCCTCGGCTGGAGCCGTGAGGATCTGGCCAAGGTCAGCGGCGTGCCCGCCAGGACCATCGCCCGGTTCGAAGGAGCCGAGGTGGAAACGCGCGAAACGACAATCGCCAGGATCAGGGCGGCGATTGAGGCTGCCGGGATCGTCTTCACCACGGACGGCGAGGGCGTGAGACGCCGGAGATCGTGACGAGCCGGGGCGGTGCTGCAGCCGCCGCCGGCTCTACCAACCAGCCTGCTGAGGAGACTGAATTGGCTGACGACATTCATACCATACTTACCGACTTCGAGGCGCGGCTTTGGGCCGGACTTGATGCCCGTTTCAAGGCGCAGGAGGAGTTCGTTCACGAGCGCTACCGCAGGGCCGACGCCAAGCTCGACCGCGTGCTGGCGGATCTGGGCGACCTCAAGCCGCGCATGGCCGCGGTCGAGGTCCAGCTTGGTTACCTGACGGCGGCGGTCGGGCGGACCAATGAGCGGATCGATGGCGTCAGCGTCAGGCTGGATCATATTGAGCGGCGGCTGGACCTGACGGACGAGGTGCAGTCATGAACGGGTCGCGTGTGTCGTTCGCTCCGTATATCCTGTTCTGCGCTGCGCTGTGGGCCGTTCTGGCGGTCGTCGCTCACATCTGGTTTGACCCGATCAAGTCGGTCGTGGCGATCCTAGCCAGCGTTTGTATGCTGTGCGGTTACTATGAAGAGCGCGAGAAGGATCTGCAGGAGCGACTCCGTGCGGATCTCGAAGCGATTTGGAAGAAGCGCGTATGGGATCTCAGAAATGAAAAATCTGCGCTGATCGGGGAGTTGGCCGATCTTCAGATCCGCACCGCGCGTCTCGCGGCGCTCGAAGAAGAGAACGCCATACTGTGGGAAGAGAACCGGAAGCTGCGGCCGGCACCTCCTGTCAACCCCAACGCTTGGCGCGGATCGATCCTGCTCGATGGCTGAACGCTACCTCTTTGTAGGTAATCACTTAGGTACTGCTTAACGCGAAACGGTCATTCTATCCTCGCAGCGGGGCCAGGGTTCTGTCCGTCCCCTCGATGCACGGCACTATGCGCTGTGTCGGCCCACGCTGCTTTTGGACGGATGATTTTTGATGACCAAAGTATTTCGTTTTATCGTTGAGCGGCTCTCCGAGGGCAGCACCATTCGCGGCGGCATTATGCTGCTGACGGCCTGCGGCATCACGCTGCGCCCCGAGCTGCAGTCTGCCATCATTGCCACGGGCATGACGCTCGCCGGCCTGATCGGCGTGCTGGTCTCCGACGCCCCGGCGCCTGCGGCCGAGTAAACGTCATGTCATTTTTCGGCGGCATGGACACGGACAGCACGAAGGGCGGGTTTGACCCCGCCCTTACCCATGCCCTGCCCAGCCGAGACCTGCCATGCCAGGCCCTGCCCTACCCTGACGAGCCAGACCATGCCGAACCACGGCAGCCCACATTCCACCACGTATGGCAGGGTGACAGGTAATGCACGTTGGACTGGATGATGAAGAGTACGCGCTACTCCAGCAGATCATCAGGCATTACGCCATCGCGCTGCACGAGGCGCGCGGGAAGATCGCCGACCTGACGCGCCAGCTCGAAGCCGAGCGTGAGCGGCTGCAGGTCCTCGAAGCCCTGCACTACGGGCTGTGCTGACTGTGGGCTCGATCAGGGTCCAGCGGATTTCCAACATGGAAGTGTGCCGGCTTTACGCGGCCGGCTTCAGCCGCTGCGAAATCGGCTGGCGGGCGCGGCTCTATGACCGCGAGGTGACGGCGATCCTGCGCGCCAACGGCGTGGCGCTGCGCTCCAGCACCGAAGCGCAGGCGATGGCGCGGGCGCGCCGGCTGGAGCGGGAGCGGCTGCGCGCCAAGGCATGAGAACGACCTGTCTCATGGTTGTATGACCAACCTCCGGTTTTTTCAAGCCATGCGTCAGCCGTCAACCGCCCGGTTGGAAGCCAGCGGAAGAGTTCGACCCATCGTTTCCGCTGGAAAAATACCTGTCGAGCGCCTCGCGCAGGCCGCGCGCCATCTCGAGCACGGCAGGGCTAGTCACCTCGCCGGCCGCGATCCGCTGCTCCAGCTCCTTGAGATGACTGTCGAGATCGTGGATCAGGCGGTCGAACTTCTCGTCGTTGCCGGTCATGGCATTCACCTCACGTTAACCCGGGCCTGTCACTCTGGTTCCGCTCCTGCCTGGACGCTCCTGGACCCTGCCGGCCCGTGAAGACCCATCGCCTATGCTGCGGTGGGTCTTTGCGTTTCTAGCCTACCCTGGCGCTGTGTAGCGATCCCAGAACGCCGAATACCTGCAGCAGCCAAAGCACCACCGCGATCACGATGACGACGTTCAGGATCGTTTTTATTTTCGGGTCCATCGGGATATAGGTGTTCACCAACCAGAGCAGCACGCCCACGACGATCAGCGTGACGACCAATGTAATCAGCGGCATGGCGGTTCCTTTACGGCAGGGTGAGCAGGGCGGCGCGCACGGCCGCGATCAGCCGACGCTCGCGCTCGGTGCCGTGGATGACGGCAAGAGTTTCCATCCCGGCTAGGTCGAGGGTGCGGAGGTGCGCCACCACATCGGTGAGGGAGCGCATCTGTATCTGAAAGACCACTCTATCCATCACCGCGCTCGCGGCGTCTGGCGATCATGGCCTCTTTGGTCTTGCGGGCGTGCGCTGCGGCTTGGGCAGCCGTACGCGGGCCGGTATCACGCATGGTGACGCCGTGGGCGCGGAGCAGGCGGTACACCGTGCTGGCCGTACAGCCGGCAGCCTCGGCGAGGATCGGGCCGCTCTCGCCGGCCTGATAGCGGCGGACGAGGTCCTCGGCGCTGAGCCGGAGCGGCTTGCCGGGATTGGAGCCCGGCGGGCGTACGGTGCCGCCCGAGGCTCGGACGATGGCGAGGATGGTGGTGCCGCAGCAGCCGGCGCGATAGCCGATGCTGTCCGCGTCGAGTCCCGACGCATACATTGCGGCGATCTGCTCATCCGGGATCAGCCGGGATGACGGTCTACCTCGCCGATACGAAACCACATGTTTTACCCCTGCCAGATGCTCTGGCGGAGATTAACACATTAACCGCTAATGCCGTGGTATCGCACGGGTAGTGGGGCTTTGGGAGTAATCCGACGAGTCAATGCTGCACATGCGAACTAAAAGCCTGCAAATTTTAACAGAAAAACGTCTCGTTACTGGTCGCCGCTCGACTAATTATTCGGCAGATTTGTCCGAAAGCGTACCGACATAGTGCAGATATACTTCTCCTGCGACCGCGAACGCGATTGCGGCGAGTGCCCCGTTGTGCTGAACTGAATTATGACAAACCGGCGACGGTCCGGCACATCTGCAACCATCAGCCGGCTTACCGCATCGACCCGTTCCGTTCGCGACCGGACGCGACACGAGGCGCCGCAAATTGGGACTTGCGGTCGGTGGGATGCGGGTGTGAGATAGACGTACGGTTGATGGATTGAGTTCTTCTCGCCGAGAGGCGAGGTAGTGAGCGGCAGCGCGTAACGCCCCTAATGGATTTTCGCAGGTCCTGGGTCAGAAGCGCCGCCGCACACCACGGATGCAACGAAACGCAGCAGGTATCCCGCCCGCGGCGTCGTCGTCTAAACGAACACAAGGAGTCTACCCTTGGTGCGTCTAACCATATCATCTCTGCTCCGCGGGGCTTCTGGCAAGCCCTCTCATGCCTCTGCGCCTAGTGTTAATCGCCTCGCGCCGCCTGAAACTCCTGCTGAGTGCCAACAATGCGACGAGGCCTATGACGTTCGTCATAGCGTGCGGGCCGTCTCGCTCTGTGTTGGCGTGTATTTCGTCGCGGTCGTGCTCGGCTGGTGCCTGAGCGCCGTGGTCGTCGCGACATGGTTCCGGCCGTCATGACGCCCGGCCGCTCCGTCATCCCGTCTGCCGGCGATTGCCGCTGGCGCTCGCGGTCGCTGCTGCGCGCCGTCCTGCTCGGCAATTTCGCGATCGATGCGGCGCTGGTGCTGGCGATCGTCGCGTGGTGCTCGACATGACCGGGCCGCACCGCCTCGGCCGGCCGACCGGGCAGCCGTCCAGCACCGGCATCCCCGGCTGCTACCGCCGGGAGGCCGACGATGACGGCGTCGCCTGCGCGCTGTGCTACAGCCCCGACACCCAGCAGACGCTGATGAGGAACTTTCCCTCGTGTTCTGGCTGTGTTGCCGGACAGTGGGCGGCGAAAATCTACTATGCCCAGCGGGGCGAGCCGTGAGCGCGATTAATCATTGCGCCGCAGCGCGCGCCGTGGTAGAGGAAAGCCGGGCGGCAGACTCCTTTCAACGCAGTTACCTTGCCGGTGGCGCGTTTATAGGTCCACGGTCTGCCGCCCGACAACTGCCTGTTGTTCTACAGGTAGTCTCTGACATCAGCGGAAGTTCACTTCCCGCGTCGGCTTGCATCCGGCGCGGGGTTTTTTCGCAACAGCGTTGCGCAATTAAGCGTTGCATGCCAACCCGGCCGGGCGCACGCTGCCTCCGCACAGCACGACGACTCCTCCTTGTAGATAGCGGTAACTCACTAGACCCCGCGGCGTTCCAGGGCCGCGGGGTGCTTTTGCGTGCGTCAGGCATCCAGCGTTTCTTCGATGATGATGCAGATCGCTTCGGATCGGCTGTCGATGCCTCGCGCTCTGCGCCATGCGTCCAGTCTGGTCTTCATGCTCTCGGTCATCATGAGCGGATAGCGGTAGTCCCGCTTCTCCCGTCGCTCCGGAATGGGCATAAGGCCCAGCACAGTCTGCCGCATAGCCTCAGCTATCTGGACGGCGCGCTGTTCCTGGTCGGGCGGCAGCCGGCTGTCGTTCTTCGACGAATTGCACGACTGGCACGCCGGGATCAGGTTGCCCAGGTTGTCGGTCCCGCCGTGGCAGGGCGCGACGATGTGGTCGACGCTGTCGGCGGGGCTGCCGCAGTAATGGCAGACGCCACCGTGCGCCGTCAGGATTGCCTGACGACGCTTCGGGCTGATGGCCATGGCGGGTTACCCCGCCGCCTGCTGACGTTTGGTTTGGAGGCCGATCCGGACCAACTCCAACACCGCATCATTCCAGTGGGGGAGCCGCGCCTCGAAGCGCCAGTCGCTGACCTCTTCAACGAGATCGAGCGGCATTTGCAACGTGGTGCGTTTGATCTTGTCGTCCTGCTTGGTTTTCGGTCTTCCCATGACATTCAACATATGTTTGCGCCTTTTTGTCGTCAAGGGCCATGGAAAATAGCCCTTGCCTTTCGTGTTCATGAAACATATCATACCCAGGAAATGAACCAAACGCAAGAAAGTCCTGGCATGACCAACTCCTACATCATCGCGCTCCGTGCGTCGGGCTCACGCGAGCATGTCTTCATCCACCGCGAACTGCGCCGCTACGAGGTCGCCGCCGCGAGATTTCGCGAAGCCGGTCTGCTCGCCTACGCGGGCCTTTACGACGGATACGCACAGCAGGCCCGCCTTGAGATCGAGGCGCTGGCCAAGGTCGATCAGCGGATCGCGGCGCTCGACGCAACGCTGCGCGGCGAGGACAACCCCTTCGCGAACGCCGAGTTTGCCCCGAGACACGAAGACCTGCCGGTCAAGGTGCGGGCATGAACACGCGCATGGAACGCCTCATCCCCGACGACGAATACGGCAACGAGCCGGCCACGACCAACGACCCAGACCCGCGCACCGTCGTCGAAGATCTGATCGAAGCGCTGGAGAACCTGCTGGCGGTGTCGCCGTGGTCGAGCGCCGAGATCCGCAACGTGGCGCACGCGGCTATCGAGCGGGCGAAGGAGAGCCTGTCATGAGCGCGACCAAGGAGTGGCTGATGCATCAGGAAGAGCGGTCACAGCCCGGTGAGGACTGGGACGAGAGGCTGGCCACGGTCGACATCAGCCTCGACGAGCTGGCCCGCCGCATCGAGGTGCTGGAGCGCCGCATGCACGAGCTGGGCGAGCGGTTTGGGGGTGCGGAATGAGCGCGGTCATGGAGGAGCAAATGCAGAGCGTCGACTGGGACACCTACTACGCCGCACATCGCTTCGGCTTGGTCTCGGCGCATGGCGGGCGCAAGACCACGCCGGTTCGCGAGACGCTGGCGGACGGCGCCTGCCCGCTCCGGGGCCAGCACATCGGCGAGATCACGGAATTTGTCGCGGTCGGCGGCGAGGTGCTGAGCCGGAAGGTGGTCGCCTGCGACGCGACCGAGACGTGGCTGCGGCGCGATCTGGCCGCCGACGCACGGGCCGCACTGGCGGACGAGGCGGCGGCCGGTGTCCGTGCAATCGCCAAGGTGCTGGCGTGGCGCGACCGCACAGACGCCGAGAACGCCGCCAAGCGCGGCATGACCGTCGAGGACTATCGCAAGCTGCGCAACGCCCAAGGGCACCGGAGCGAAATGCGCTCGGGCCGCAACAGCATCGGGATGTAATCATGACAGCCGACATCATTCCCTATCACGCCCCAGTCGCGCTGCCCCCGTACCGCGGCGTCCGGGTCAACAACATGGAGGACGGCCTCCGACTGTCGAAGCTCATCACGGCGTCTGGGCTGCTGCCCAGCAGCTACCTCAACGCGCCGGATCCGGTCGCGGCCTGCTTCGTTGCGCTGCAGTTGGGCGCTGAGGTCGGGTTGAGCCCGATGGCAAGCGTCCAGAACATCGCGATCATCAACGGGCGTCCCGGTCTGTTCGGCCCGGCCATGCTGGCCGTGGTTGAGGCCAGCGGCAAGCTGGTGCAGATCGAGGAGTTCATCGAGGGCGAGGGCGACGCGCGCAAGGCCGTGTGCATCGTGCAGCGGGTCGGACGCAAGGCGCGCCGGGCCGAGTTCTCGGTCGGAGACGCCAAGCGCGCCGGTCTGTGGGACAAGCGCGGCAAGAACGGGACGGCGGGGCCGTGGCAGCAGTATCCGGAGCGCATGCTGCAGGCTCGCGCCCGTAGCTTCCTGCTCCGCGACGTCTTCCCAGACGTGCTGTCCGGGCTTCCGCAGAGCGTCGAGGAGCTGCAGGACATCCCGGCGGAACCCATCACGCCGCCGAAGGAAGAGCCGCCGAAGGTCGAGGAGCCGAAGGCCGAGGCGCCGAAGCCTGCCCCCAAGCCGCCGCTGCTGGTCGCCATCGGCGAGGGCTGGGACCCGGTCCAGTTCCCGCGCGGTAAGAAGGGCCTGCGTGAAGCCCTTGAGTTCATGACCGGCGCCGTGGTGGACGGCAAGCCGCAGGTGGTGGCGCTTAACAACGCGCTGCTCGACCAGATCGCTGAGCATATTCCCGAACTGGCGGACGAGGTCAGCGAGTTGCGCGCCGCGGCGGCCGAAGCGCTGCGGCCGAAGGACGAACCCGATCTCAACGCCGAGCCGGACACCTTCGTCAAAGACTTCCTTGGCGATGACGATTTCCCCGGCGACCGGCCGCTGCCCGACGAACACTCCTGATCCCTCACCCCGCGGCGGCGCTGTTCCGGCAGCGCTGCCGCTCCCTTCCCGTAGCCGGACCCCGCCATGTCAGACGCAGCCGAGATCCTCGAAGACCTGATACCGCCGGCTGAGCGCACCCGCTGGGGTCCGTTCTCGCCAGCCATTTCGCATTCGGAAATGCTCTGTCGGCTGATCGCTCTGCAGGTGTTCGTGCAGTGCTTCGTCAAGCCCGAGCACCCGCTGCACGACGCGCTCTGGCGGGCCGAGAGCGGCTCGCCGGAGGACCTCGATGCGGCCCGGCTGGAGTTCGACAGGCTGCCGGCGCTGAGGCAGCGGCACATCCTCGACAGCTACAGCCGGCATTGGCGGCGCAGGACGCGGCGGAAGAGCGGCAAGGCCGCGGCGGAGGAATGGCGATGATGCGGGCGCTTGAGCCTGAGTGCGCCTGCGCGATCTGCGTGGCCATGCGCACGATCTGGCCGGACACCGTCGCGGCGGTCGCCGAGCACTTCCACCTCGACGACGCCGCGGCCGAGCAGCACGTGCTGACCTACGCGCCAACCATCCCGAGGATGACGCAATGACAGACCACAGGCTGAAGCAGTTCGTTGAGCAGATTGAGGGCGTCAATGCGGAGATGAAGAGCCTCAGTCTCGACCGGTCGGAGCTGTACAAGGCCGCCCAGCAGACCGGTTACGAGCCCGAGGTTCTGCGCCGCCTGATCTCCGAACGCGCCAAGCCGCCGGCCAAACGGGCCGAGGCCGACGAGTTATTCCGTGTCTATTGGGACAGTATCGCCGAGACGGCGCCGCAACCGGTCCTGACCGATGCGTAAAAGTTTGCTGGCGGCCATGAACTCAGCGGGTCGCCAACAAAAAGCCGATCATTAGAAAGAAGCCAGGAGTTTATACATGGAAAAGGCACCCAACACAAATATCGCGTCGGCCAAGGTCGTCGTCGTAACGCCGGAACTGGCACGCCACCTGCGCGACACGTGCCACTTCGAGCGCCAGCGTCCGATCAACAAGGGCAATGTTCAGCGCCTTGAGATCGAGATGACCAAGCGGCGGTTCATTCAGGCCACGCCGATCTTCTTCTGCGTGCTGCCCGATGCGCAGGCCGTGATCGTCAACGGCAACCACACCTTGGAGGCGGTCGCGGCCAGCGGCGTGCCGCAGGTCCTGACCTTCATCGCGCTGCAGGTCCCGAACATAAGGGTAGCGGGCGATGTCTACGCCAGCTTCGACATGCATAAGGCGCGGTCATGGCTGGACGCTCTCAAGGCGGTCGGCCTGGACGACACGGTCGAGATGTCGGATCGCGTCCTGCCGGCGGTCGGCGTCATCATGAACGGGTTCAAGTACAACCGGCAGGCAATCGAGGCGAACCGGTCGCGGCCGGCACGGTTCGACGCCTTGCTCGACTACAAGACCGAGGCGTCGATGATGTATCAGGCGCTGGACGGCGCGCCCTCTGCCAATCGCCGGCTGATCCTGCGGGCGGCGGTGCTGGCGGTAGCCCTGGAAACCGTCAAGTATCAGGCGTCGGCTGCCGTCACGTTCTGGCGTGAAATGGCGATGGACGACGCGCTGTCCAACGGCGATCCGAGAAAGACGCTGCTGCGCTACCTGCAGAACACCAAGACAGGCGGTGGGCCGTCCCAGGCTTTTCACATGAGCAAGGCTGCCGCCCTGGCCTGGAACGCCAGTTTTCGCAGCCACACCCTGCACGTCTGCCGGCCGAGCCAGGGTGACAACTTCGTTCTTCTTGGCACCCCTTGGGGCACCAAGAATTTTAGCGGCTACGTGATGGGCGGCCCGGTCGAGCCGGAGGAAATCGATGCGGTGACCGAGGTCGAGCCGGAGCTGCCAGACCTGGAGGACCTGCTGACCACCGGCCTGACGATGGGGCCGGGCGGGTTCAACCCGGTCACCTTCTTCAAGCCCGCCGGCCACTAGGAGCCCCCCCGTCATGACGCAGGAAACCATCTGGATTGACCGTGTGCGGGTCGGTGTCCGGCTGCGCGGTATCAACGAGGATCAGGTTGCTAAGCTGGCGGCCAGCATTGCCGAGGTCGGGCTGCTGAACCCGATCACCGTGATTGCGCGCGAGGTGATCGAGGGCGGCAACGCGGTTCCCGGCTACGGCGTCGTGGCGGGGGCTCACCGGCTGGAGGCGGTTCGCCGCCTCGGCTGGGACACCATACCGGCCCAGGTGGTCGATCTCCCGGCGGTGAAAGTCTGGCTGGCGGAGATCGACGAAAATCTGGCCGGCCCGATGCTGACCAGGGCGGAGCGGGCGATCTTCACCAAGCGCCGGAAAGAGATCTACGAGCAGATCCATCCGGAGACGCGGTCTGTCAATGAGCGCGGCGGGCCGGGGCGCGGGAAAACGACGGACAATTTGTCCGCGGTTTTAACGCCCGCCTTCACCGCCGAAACCGCCGACCGAACCGGGGTGGACGAACGCACGATCCGGCGCGACGCGGCGCGCGGCGAGGGCATCGCGGAAGACGTGCTGGAGATGATCGTCGGCACCGGCCTGGACGTCGGTGTCGAGCTCGACGCGCTGACCAAACTTCCGCCGGAGGAGCAGCGCAAACTGGCGGAGCAGGCCGCGGCCGATCAACCGGTGACCGCTCGGCCGGGCAAGACGCCGCGCGTGCGCAAGCAGAGGAAGCCCAGGGAGACCAAGCCGCGCAGGGTGCGCGCCGACCGGGGCGCAACCGCCGCCCTGGCTCAGCAGATGGATGAGGCGGCTGCGATCCTGGTCGATCTGATGGTCGAGCATATCCCGACCAAAGACTGGCCGACTGTGGACAGCACCCTGTCCGGAATCACCCTGCCCCGGCTGATCAAGGCGTGGCGCAGCAGCACGCAGGACGGCGCGGCCGGATCAACAACAAATCACAGGGGGGTCATACAATGACGGGACTTGCGCCGCCGCACGAACGGTGGGACGCTGAAACAGCAACGCCGCCGGTGCTCGACACACTGGCGGCGGCTGGCTACCGAGTAGTTCGGTGGCTGGAAGACACAGCGGACGTAACCCGCCATGGGACCTTGAGCAGTTCCAAGGATGGCTGCTGCGCGCGCACTCGTCAAGAGGGCGCATGGCGGAATACGTCCGCTCTTCGAGGGGAGAGCGAGATGGCGAAGCGAAAGACCCTGTCAGCGAAGACCCGTTTCGAGGTCTTCAAGCGCGACAAATTCACCTGCCAGTACTGCGGTGAAGCGGCTCCCAAGGTGGTGCTGCATGTCGACCACGTGAAGCCGGTCGCGGGCGGCGGCGATAACAACATTTTGAACCTCATCACGGCCTGTCAGGACTGCAACGGCGGCAAGGGCGCGCGCCGGCTGGACGATGGCAGCGAGGTTCAGAAGCAGCAGGCCCAGCTTGCGGACTTGCAGGCGCGGCGCGAACAGATCGAAATGATGCTGCAGTGGCGCGAGGCGCTGAAGTCCGAGAAGCAAGACGCGGCTGAGATTGTCGCCCGCGAAATCAACAAGTACTGCTACCGTCAGGTAAACGATAACGGTCGCCTGAATATTCGCCGGTGGCTGAAGCGGTTCCCTCTCGAAGCCGTGCTGGATGCGGTCAACACGTCGTTTGACCAGTATCTGAGCTTCAATCAGGAAAAGGTTGATACGGGCGATTGGGAGAAGGCTTTTCTGAAAGTCCCCGCCATTGCGGCCATCTCTCTCAAAGCGAAAGAGAAGCCGTATCTGCCGCGCCTCTTTTACATCCAGGGGATTTTGCGGAAGCGGTTTCGTGATGATCTACTCATGATCGATGATCTGGAACGATGCGCGGCAGCCGGGGCGACGGTCGAGTCCTTGGAAGAATGCGCCAAACGGGCAAAGAGCATTGCACAGTTTCGTTTCTGGCTTGACGATTTCCATGCCAAGAACGGCGGTGCGGAATGAGCGTCGTGGTATCGGCGCTCTGCTGGCCGATCAGGCTGCCAGCCGCCATCAAAATCGTCCTTCTCTGTCTGGCCGATCACGCACACGACAACGGCAAGCGAATATTCCCGTCGATTGGAACCGTCGCCGAGGAGTGCGGATGTTCTCCGCGCGCGGTTCGGTACGCTTTCCGGGCGCTGACTGAGGATGCCATTCTCGTGCTTGAGCGGGAAACCAAAGGCGGGCGCGGTCATACCAACGTCTATTCGCTCGACATGGTGCGGCTGAAAGAGCTTGGGAAGGCGAACGTTCCGGAACGCGGCGGGCCTTCGTCGGTGCATATGAACGGCGCCGGCCGGGCTGAAAACCATGCACCTGATGCAGGGTTTAGTGCCGCTGAAAACCATGCACCTGATGCAGGGTTAGCTGAAAACCCTGCACGTGGTGCACAAAACCCTGCACGTGGTGCAGCCGAACCGTCATTAACCGTCAAGGAAGACGGTGGTGGTGGCGCGGGCGCGCGCGAGATCGAGGTTGGGCGTCTGGTAGCAGGTCTGGCAGGTCTGCCTCCGAGCAAAATTCCCGCCGGCAAGGTCGCGGGATGGTTTGCGAAAGACTACGACGCAGAGCGCGACATCTTCCCGGCTGTGGTGGAGGTGGTGGCGACGACGCCGGGCGGCGTGGTCAGCTTCAACTGCTTCGACCGGGCCATCGAGCGTTATCACGTCAGGCGCACAGAGAATCTCTCCAACGTCAGCTACCTGCATCGCGCCTCCGGAGGTGGGCGCGGCAGGGGCATGTCGGCTGGTGCCAGCGATCTGCTCAAGGCGGCTAACGGCGGCATCATCGAGATCGGGGGATTGTCATGAACGAGCTTACGCGGACAGGCAATGGCGGCTCTCTGGTCGAGGTGCCGACCATGTCGGAACCGCTGCATCGCTGTGTCTCCCGAACGCGTGCTGTCGCCCGGTTCCTGGGCGCCGAGGACGACCGGCAGGAGTCGGATTTCATGCCGGCGTGGATCGAACCGAAGTGGGTTTCGGAGCGGCTGCAGGACGAGGCGCAGCAGATGCTGCCGTTCTACGAGCGGCTGGCGTTCACGACCGGCGATCAGTCGCTGCTGCGCTGGCTCAGCATGCTGTGGACCGCTCTGCCGAAGGCCAGGGACACGGCGACGGATTGGGAAGCGGTCAAGTTGGCCTACGTCGGCATGCTCAGCGATTTCCCGGCGATCTGCTTCAGCAAGCGGACCATGCGGGCGGCGCGCGACAAGTTCCGGTGGTTCCCGTCGGCTCACGATCTGGCGGAGTTCCTGACGCCGTTCCGCAACGAGGTTACGAACACCGTCTTCCGACTGCGTGTCATCGCTCACACCACGACCCAGCGGCCGAAGCCGGAGGAGGAACGGCGGGAGAAGCCGAGCGAGGAAGAGCAGCGGCGGGTGCGCGAGATCGTCGGGCGGATCGATGCCGAGGAGCCGAGGGTTTCGCGGGCGGTTATGCGCGGAGGCAAGCCATGAGCCCGCTGTGCTGGTACGTCTTCTGGCTGAGCTTCCTGTCGTCGCTGTACGAGCGGCGGCCATCGGCGCAGATCGTCAACCTCGACGACTACCGGCCGCCGACGGATCGGAGGGCAGCATGACGGACGATGCTGAGCGTCACCACTGCGCCCAGTGCGGGATGAGCTTCCGGCTGGAGCGTCCGGACAGCACCGTCCACCGGGTGCGCTGCCCCGAGTGCCGGCTCGCGTTCTGGCACACGACGAACGCCAGGACGCCGGGCCGGGTGGTGGTCGGCGTCGATCCGAGGGAGCTGGTAGCATGATCACACGGCCTGGGATGAGCTGCAGCGACTGCTCGCTGACCGACGCGGCCATGCATGCGGGCAGCGCCAACGACGATGCGGTGGACGTCTGGTCCGCGGCCGACCTGATGGGCACGAGCCTGTGGCTGGACTACGTCGAGCGTTGGAACCCGCTGCGCTACGTGCCGGATCGCCGGGGCAAGGCGAAGCGGAGGACGGCATCATGAGCGATCCGGGGCGCTATCGCTGCGAGCGGTGCCGGATGAGTTTCCGGATCGGCGAGCGGCCGCGCGAGGCCGCGGTCAGCCGGTGCGGCGTTTGTAAACTGCTGTTCTGGCACGCGGACAGGTACGGCGACAGCAGCTTCCGCGTCACCGTTGGCATCACGCCGGCCGAGTTGGCGCAGCAGGGCGGGAAGGTGACGGCATGAGCCTCGCGACGATGAACCGCGACCGGCAGGCGGCGCTCGCCGTGATGCACAAGGCTTACCGGACGTATGGCACGCGGTCGTTCATCGTCGACCGCGCCGGGCCGAACTGGACGCCGCTGCACCATGCCGAGACGCAGGGCTGGTGCCGGTTCTGGAACGACCGCTGCCGGTTGACCGAAAAGGGCATCGATCAGCTCGCGGACTATCGGGTGCCGGCATGACCGAGCGGACGGTGACGGCCGAGAGCGTGCGTCTTAGCCGGGCGCAGCAGGATGCGGCCACGCTGGCAGCCGAGGTGCAGGAACGGGCCAGGATGGCGCGGATCGAGGCGGCCGAGATGCGCGTTCATCGCGCCGTGCAGGCGCTCGGCGTCGTCATGGCGGCGCTCTGGCTGATCGGGCTGGCGGTGATCGTTTGTCTGGAGGTGATGTTTTGAAACGACCCGAGGAAGCATTGCAGCGCGCCGTCTGCGGCCTGCTGGCGATCTACGAGGCTAAGCACCTGCTGGCGTATTGCCACGTGCCATCGGGCGGGTACAGGACGCCGGCCGAAGCGGGCATCCTGAAGGCCATGGGGGTCAAGCGCGGCATCCCCGACCTGCTGGTCTGGACACCGAACGCGCACAGTTTCGGAATTGAACTCAAGGGGCCGAAGGGCAAGGAGTCCGACGCGCAGATCCTGTTCAGGTCGACGCTGGAGAGCCTGGGCCACCGCGTCTACGTCTGCTGGAGCATCGAGGAGGTGGAGGCGGCGCTGCGGCTGGAGAGGGTGCCGAGCATAGGCACGTTGATGGAGGCTGCCGAATGAGCCGCGCCCCGTACATGCCGCAGATCCGCCGCCTGTTCGTCGACGTCGAGACGCTCCAGGTCCTCGAACAGTACCTCGGCGACCGGCCGCAGTCGGACAAACGCGCCGCCGACCTGCACGACCGCATCGTCACCCTGCTCGACGCCCAGGGCTTGCTGAAGGGCGATGCCGGGTGAGCGACCGCGACGAGGACCTCGCCGCAACCCTGGCGCTCCGCCGGAGCCTCGTCAGCGACGACCGCCAGCGGCACAACCGCGTCCTGGTCGAGCGGCTGGCGGACGGGTTCGGGAGCAGGGCACGTGTGCAAAGTGCGCTGGAGCGGTACGAGCGGCGCGGGCAAATTTCTGCCAGGCAGGCCAGGGCAGGTGAGCGCATCTATGCCGCCTATGCGCTCGGCGTCGTCGGCGCCAGGAACGGCGAGGCGAGCGGCAATGGCAGCGACCCCGGCGGCTACACCGACGCCCAGATCGTGATGGCGCAGGAGTACCGCATCGTCAGGGACGCGGTCGGGCCGAGGCTTTGGAGCGTCTGTTTCAGCGTCTGCGTGGAAGACATGACTTGTCAGCGCTGGGCCAACGAACGCGGCCATGCCATGCACCCAAACAGTGCGCTCGCGTTGCTGAGAGTCGCCTTGGACACGGCGGCAGATGCACTCGGCGACGTCTGAGTTGCAGAACGCTTGACATGCATGATCCTGATGTGCGATTGAGGATTATGCGTCGCGTAGTGACGATGCACCAGACCCGTCCGGCGAGAGCTGCGGCGGGTTTTTGCATATCTGGGGGCCATGTTCGACACCATCGCCAAAGCCACCGCGGACTGGACCGGACGACCGGCGGCGTTCGTCTGCGCGCTGGCGGTCATTGGCGTGTGGGCGCTGACCGGGCCGGTGTTCGGCTACTCCGACACCTGGCAATTGATCATCAATACCGGCACGACCATCGTCACGTTCCTGATGGTGTTCTGCCTGCAGTACGCCCAGAACGCAGACACCCAGGCGCTCCACGTCAAGATCGACGGCCTGATCGCCGGCTGCAGCACCACCAGCAACCAATTGCTCGACCTCGAGGACCGGCCGCGCGCCGAGGTCGATGCCGCAAAACGCCGGATTGTAGAGGGTAGCTGATGGGTCATTCAGCGCAATGGATCTGAATGCCGTTCCAACCTGGGCAGTCGGGCAACCCCGGCGGGATGAAGAAGGGCACTGCGGACGTCAAGGAGCTCGCCCGCCAGCATACCGAAGCGGCGATCAACGCCTTGGTGGAAGCGCTCGGCGATCCCAAGCAGCGCGTCGCTGCGGCGACTGCGCTTCTCGACCGGGGATATGGCAAGCCGAAGCAGGAAGTCGAGTCATCTGGCAATCTCAACCTCAACGTGGTGACAGGCATTGACCGGGCTCCTGACGAGACTCCAGATCAGTCTCGCTGACACCGGCTATCGGCCGCATAAGTTTCAGCGGGAGATCCACGCCGGCTTGAAGCGGTTCTCGGTCGTGGTGGCACACCGCCGCATGGGCAAGACCGTGCTCGCCGTGAACAGCCTGATCGATGCGGCACTGCGCTCCCGCAAGCAGGATCCCCGCTATGCGTACATCGCTCCGTTCAGGGGTCAGGCCAAGGCTGTGGCCTGGGACTACCTGCGACGCTACGGCATGGCCGTACCAGGAACCGTCGCCGCTGAGGGTGAGCTGTCCATCACATTTCCCCATGGAGCCCGTATCAGACTGTTCGGCGCTGATAACCCGGATGCATTGCGCGGGATATACTTGGACGGGTGCGTCATGGACGAGGTTGCCGACATGAAACCCGAGGTCTGGGGCGAGGTCGTAAGGCCGGCGCTCTCCGACCGGCTCGGCTGGTGCCTGTTCATCGGAACACCCAAGGGCGTCAATCTATTCCACGACCTCTACCAGTACGCGCTGACCGATCCGGACTGGTACGCCGGTATGTTCCCGGTCGACGAGACCGGACTGGTGGCGCCCGGCGAGCTCGAGCTGGCGCGCAAGGTCATGTCGGCCAACAGCTACCGGCAGGAGTTCCTGTGCGACTTCACGGCATCCAGCGACAACGTCCTGATCCCGGTCGATCTGGCGAGCGATGCCATGCGCCGGGCCATCGACGAGCGCATGCTCGACGGTCTGCCGAAGATCCTTGGCGTCGACGTGGCCCGGTTCGGCGGCGACAGGTCGGTGATCTTCCGGCGTCGCGGTCTGGGCGCCTATACGCCGCAGGTGTTCGAGGGCATGGACAACATGGACCTCGTCGGCCGGGTGGTGAACGAGATAGTCAACTGGCAGCCCGACGCGGTGTTCGTCGACGCCGGGCGCGGCGAGGGTGTCATCGACCGCCTGCGCCAGATCGGCCACGACGTGATCGAGGTCAACTTCGGCGGCAAGCCCGACAATCCCAGGTACCAGAACCGTCGTGTGGAAATGTGGGACAAGATGGCGCAATGGCTGCGCCAGGGTGGCTGCCTGCCGCCCGTGCCGGAGCTGAAGGCCGACCTGTGCGCGCCGACCTATTCGTTCGACCCCAGCAACCGCATGGCGCTGGAGAGCAAGGACGCGATCAAGGCGCGCGGCCTGCGCAGCACCGACATCGGCGACGCTCTGGCCCTGACCTTCGCCTACCCGGTCCATCCCAGCATCGGGCAGCGCGGTGCCGCCAAGGTCATGAGCGACTACAACCCGTACGAGGTGGCGTGAATGTGCTTCGGCGGGGGCGGTGCCCCAAAACCACCAGCGCCACCGACGCCGCCTCCGCCCGCGCCGACCATGGCCAGTCCGGTGGTGCAGGCGGCGCGCGATGACGAGCGTAAGCGGGCGCGGCTGGCTGCTGGTCGGGCATCGACGATCCTGACCGGCGCGCAGGGGCTGACGGTGCCGGCCGTCACCGGGCAAAAGAGCCTTCTCGGGCAATAGCAGATGCCAGATGGACTGATCGGGGCCGACCGTGGCTACGGACACGACGCCTCGCGTCCGAAGCTCTGCTACGAGCGCCGCCTTGCCGCGCTGAAGCAGGAACGGCAGAGCTGGCTGCAGCACTGGCAGCAGCTCGCCGAGTATGTCCTGCCGCGCGCCGGTCGGTGGCTCAACACCAGCAATAACCGCGGCGACAAGATCAACAGCAAGATCGTCGACGAGACCGCGACCTACGCATTGAGGACGCTGGTGTCCGGCATGATGGCCGGCATTACGTCGCCGGCCCGGCCGTGGTTCCGGCTGGCGGCGCCCGCTCCCGAGATGATGGAGATCGCCGCCGTCCGTTTCTGGCTGCATGAGGTCGAGCGCCGCATGCGCGTCATCTTCAACCGCAGCAACGTCTACAACAGCCTGTCGGGCGTCTATGAGGAACTCGGGCTGTTCGGAACGGCGGCCATCGTGGTCGAGCCGGACGAGCGCGACATCATCCGCTGCTATCCGCTGACGGCCGGCGAGTACATGTGTGCCAACAGCGGCCGGCTGGTGGTCGACACGATCTACCGCGAGCTCCGGCTGACGGTCGGTCAGCTCGTCGACCGGTGGGGCGAAGAGCAGTGCTCGCGCAGCGTCCTCAACCATTACCGCCGCGGTGAGGTGGATGTCTGGATCGACGTCATCCACGCCGTCGAGCCCAACCGCGAGCGCGACTATGCCAAGTCGGACAGGCGCAACAAGGCTTGGCGGTCGGTTTACTTCGAGGCGGGCGGCGACCCTGACAAGCTCCTGTCGGAGAGCGGTTACGATGACTTCCCGGCGATGGTGCCGCGCTGGTACGTCGCGGGTACGGACGTCTACGGCCGCAGCCCTGGCATGGACGTGCTGGGCTCGGTCAAGGCGCTGATGGTCCTCCAACTCAGGTTGGCGCAGGGCATCGACAAAACGACCAATCCGCCCATGGTGGGACCTGCGGAGCTCAAGAACGCAGTCGTCAACCTCTTGCCGGGTGGCGTCACGTACGTCAGCGGACAGTCGCGCGACGTGTTCAGACCTGCGTACCAGATCAATCTCCCGCTCAACGACCTCGACGGCCTGATCGCCCGGCACCAGAAGCGGATCGAGCGCGGTTTCTATGCCGACTTGTTCTTGATGATGAGCGAGCAGGACGACGTGCGTACGGCGACCGAAATCCGCGTCCGCCAGGAGGAGAAGCTGCTGGTCCTCGGCCCGATGCTGGAACGCTTGCAGGTCGAGCTGCTCAATCCGCTGATCGACCGGACGTTCAGGTTGATGCTCGAGGCGGGCGCCATTCCCGAGGCGCCGCCGGAGCTCCAGGGCGCGGAGCTGCGCGTCGAGTACATCAGCCTGCTGGCGCAGTCCCAACAGGCGATTGCAACCGGGGCTATCGAGAGGATGGCTGGGTTCGTGGGCAACTTGGCCGGGGCCAACCCCGAGGTGCTCGACAAGGTGGATTTTGATCAAACCTGCGACGAGTACGGGGAAGCGCTCGGCGTGCCGCCGAAGATGATCAGGAGCGATGAAGACGTCGCCAAACTCCGGGGCGAGCGCGCCCAGCAGCAGCAGGCGCTGCAGCAGGGGCAGGCCGCGATGACCGCCGCTCAAGGTGCGCAGGTCCTCAGTCAGACCGACACGCGCAGCGATAATGCATTGACCAGAATGCTTGGGATCAATCCATGAGCGGTGATGAACTGCTTCTCCCGGTTGCATCGTCACTCGACGGCACCGAGGTATTCCGCGCCGTCCGGTCATCGGGTGCTGCGATCCAGGTGCCGGTGCTGGCGGTGCAGGCCGGGATCGACGACATCATCGCGACCGGCAGCACGACCTCCCGGACGCTGGCGGCAAGATTTGCCGATGTCGTCAACGTCAAGGATTTTGGAGCGCTCGGCGACGCCGTGACCGACGACACGGTGGCGATCAACGCCGCCTACGCCGCAACCGCGACTGCGGGCTGCCTGTATTTCCCGGCTGGCGACTACCGCCATGCCACAGCACTGGTCTTTGACTTGGCCAAGCGGATCGCGTTCATTGGCGAGGGCGTGCGGCAAACCCGGCTCGTCTACAACGGCGCGTCCACCACCGCCAACTGCGTCACGTTCGGCGATGGCACGACGAGCGAGCAGGGACTGCGGATCGAGGGCATTGGGTTCAGCAGCAATGTCATCATGACCGCAGGCTGCGGCGTCCGGTTCCGCAAGGTGGTTCGGTCGCACCTGACCAACGTCTACTTCGGGCACCAGGACGGCAACGGTAATTACTATCATGCGGTGTGGTTCGACGGCTTCGACTTCGTGACCCTCGACCAGTTCCAGGCCCGCGCGTCGCAGGATGGCATCCGGATCAGCGGCAACAGCGTCAAGGCCGACCTATTGCTGACCGGTGGCAAGATCGCATCGTGCACCATCGGGTTGCACATTGCGGGTGATGCGGGCGGCGTCTGCGTGGATATGACCGACATCATCAACAACGGAACCAACGTTCGTATTTCCCAGGACATCGTTGCGACGGCCAACCGGGAAACATTCTTCGGCCCAACCGCCCTGATTGATAGCGGCGATGCTGCTGGTGGCGTCACCTTCGACGGGATTGGCGTCGATATCGCGGATACCGACGGGTTTGTCTCATTCGCGGGGGGCTGGCTCGCTTCGGCGGGCGCGCTGATTAACGTCGGGAGCACGTTCGGCGGGCGGCTGCTGGTCAACGGCGTGACGTTCTACAATGCGTTTGCGCGGGGCGTTCATTCCGGCAACGCTATCCAAATCGCGTCCAGTACGGCCAAGGTCAGCGTGACCGGAAGCCGGTTCTATAACGTCGAAGGCACGGCAATCACCTACAGCGGGGCAGGCACTCTCGCCACCCATATGTCCGGCAACTACTTCCACAGCGATGTCACCGCCAAACTTTCGGCCGTCTCCAGCAATGCGCTGACTTACTCGTCAGAGCTGTATGCCGGGACGATCACCAAATACAATGTCTCCGCATTCGGCCAGCCCGTGACGCAGGCCGCCGGCACGGCCGATTATACGGCAGGTGCGGCGTACTCCGCCTGGGTTGCCAGCAACCGGGGCGGCACGATCCAGTTTTTGAAGAGCCGGGGCGCTTCGGTCGGAACACGGGCCATTGTCCAGAGCGGTGATGAAATCGCGCGCCTGATGTTTGCCGGCGACAACGGCACGAGTTTTGAGAGAGCGGCGCAAATTGTCGTCACGGTGGACGGCACGCCGGGCGCGTCGGGCGACATGCCGGGCAAAATCTCCCTCGCTACGAGTGCTGACGGCAGCGCGTCGCCGACCGCCCGTCTTGATCTCGACAGTGCCGGAAACATCGGCATCAACGGGACCAGCTTCGGCAGCGGCGTCAAGGTCCTCTTCATCGGCAACGGCACCGCACCAAGTGGCAGCCCGACAGCCGGGGGTATTCTCTACGTCGAGTCAGGCGCTTTGAAATTCAAAGGCTCGTCCGGGACCGTGACCACCATCGGCCCGGCTTGAGGAGCGTCTCCGCATGACCGACGACGCCCACTACCTCATTCCCGCGGCCATGCTGCACGGGCTGCTGGCGTATTTGGGCCGCCGGCCGTATGCCGAGGTGGCGCAGGCCATGCGGGCGCTGGAGGCGCTGCAGCTCGCCTCCGGCTCGGCACCCGATCCCGAGCCCGTCGAGCCCGAGCTATCCCTCTCGCCCCAGCCGGAAGACCTGTCATGAGCGGTGATGAACTGCTGCTGCCGACCGTCACCAACCTGGACGGCACCGAGGTGTTCCGGGCCGTCCGTTCCAATGGCTCGGCGGTCCAGGTGCCGTTCTCGACGGTGCGGGACGAGGTCGGCTCGTCGTCCGTCACCCTCGACGGGTACGGCGCCACCGGCAACGGCACGTCCGACGACAGCGCGGCCTTCACCGCAGCGTTCGCGGCGCTCGGCAGCGACGGCGGCACCGTCTGGCTCGACCATGACGGCACGTACTATGTCGCCAGCAGCATCACCATCCCTGTCCGCTGCCAACTCCGGGGGCACTTTCTCAAGCCGGGCAGCGGCGCCTCGCCGATCCTGGAACCCTATGCCACGCGGGGCTCCACAATCCTGCTCAACCCAGCCGCGTCGATCACGATTGCCAGCCTGAGCGGGATTGACGGGATCACCATCGTCAACAGCGCCCTGACCATCCCGTTCACTCAGGGCAACGCAGCGACCCAGGTGGCAGCGTTCAGCGGCACGGCGCTCAACGTCACGGGCAAGGACGCGACGGTTCGGGACTGCCTGATCCTCGGCTTTGCCACAGCCGTGTTCAGCTTTGGCGCACAGAGGTTCGTCTTCGAGCATGTCCTGTGTGACTGCACCAACGGCTTCAACCTGACAGCAACCTACGACATCGGCCGCCTCAATAGCTGTCACTGCTATCCCTACCTCACGGCCGAGAACGTCTGGAGTGCGGCGGACCCGACCATCATCACGCGTTCGGGCATCGCGTACCGTCTGGCGGACGTGGCTGACTGGTGCAAGGCGACCAACTGTTTCTCGTACGGCTACGCCTGCGGCT
>Ga0307405_10000113_pt1 | contig 33274 bp, 26 predicted proteins | sample 322Cmetagenome_2_FD_203311 | JGI IMG/M metagenome (GOLD analysis project Ga0307405, IMG submission 203311) | Maize rhizosphere microbial communities from greenhouse at UC Davis, California, United States - 322HYB-C-1 | ecosystem: Host-associated > Plants > Roots > Rhizosphere > Soil | place...
CCGTCTGCACCATGGCACCGAGTTGAAGGATGGCGTGCTCAAGCCGTCATTCGAGCAGCCCAGTCGGGCCGACACCGTTCACAACCGCGTCAAGCAAGTAGGCCTTGGCCAGATAGTCGAACCGCGCATGTTTGACCGCTCGTGCTATGTCAACGCGCACAGCGAGCGCTACGTGAGCTTCCTGGAAAGCGCCTGGTCAGAATGGTGCGCAACAGGACGCACTCATGATGCCTTGCCACTGGTATGGCCTGTACGCGATTTGGCCGATGCTGGTCCTGACCCGCGCGGTGCGGCGTTGTCTGCACCGCGCTTTTTTTGGACACCGCGATGACGAACGCATCGGGAAAGGGCTCACTTGCGATAGTGGCTCGGCGTCACGCCCACTTGGCGTTTGAAGACTTGGGAAAAATGACTTGGGCTGCTGTACCCCACGTCCAGTCCGATATCGATAATGCTGCGATCCGTCTCCAGCAGGAGCTGCCGGGCACGGGCCATCCTCAGTCGGATAAAAAACTGCGAAGGCGAATGCCCCGTCGCTTTCTTGAACAGCCGGCTGAAGTGGAATTCGCTCATGTCAGCGGCTTCGGCCAACGCCCGCAAGCTGAACTCCTTTTGCAAATTGCCTTCCATGTCCGCCAACACGCGTGGCAATTTATAAGCCGGCAAGGCATTGCGACGGGCGATATCGTCCGCCGAATCGTCCAGGTACTCACGGGCGAGGTGAACGGCCAGGCACTGCGCGAGTCCTTGCAGAAAGAGTGCGCTGCCCCCGTGGCGAGTGGTCAGTTCCGTGCGGAACTGTTCCAGCAGCATGGACAGCACGTCGTCACGACCACCCGACACCTCGCGCAAACGGACAGCGCCAGGGCCGCCGAGCGACTCCTGAATGGCTTTCTCCAACAGCGCGATGCCCACGTAGATATGCATCACGACAAAAGCGTCTGCGCCAGACACGCTCCAGCGCATTTCGTAGGGCTCAGCCGATGTGGTCAAAAAGAAATCGCCCTTGGACACGACGCTGGTTTGCCACTCGCCGCCCAGGCTGCGTTCCTGCACCGCCGCGGTGCCCGACATGATCCACACCAGCAAGGGCTCAGCGACGGCTGGGACGATAAAGCTTTCTTCCTGGCGCTCGCGGTTGAATATCTGCACCAACACGTCGCGGCCGGCCAAATCATCCGAAGCCGCCAAGCGCTCGCCGCGAATATAAGCCTCCAGCCCTTGGGGAGAGGTTCGTTCTATTGGCTCATGCTCATCAGCGCCCCTTTATCGATACCCCGGCCAGCGCGCCTGACGTTGAAAAATCTTTTCCTAAGCGACACCTTTCATACGCCAGTACACCGTCGCCGCCATCACCAGCACGACAATCACGACTGCAAGACCTTGGTGTTGCAGCATGTGCCAAGGCAGCCGCCCGACCCGAAGTTTAACGGCGCGCCATGCTCGTGCCCAGATGGAAACCTTACCGCCGCTCAGCGCTTGATTCGTGAAGTAGAGGACGCCGAGGAACACCATGACCGTGCTTCCCCACCGCAACCATGCAGGGCCGCCGGACCATATGTACGCCAAGAAGGCGGGCGCTGCACTGGGAAGGATGTGGCGCAGCAACAGCAGCCCGGCGCCCTGTCGGTACCAACGGCGCGGGACCAACCACTGACTGAGCAGCACGTCCAACCGGGCCGCTGCCACGGCCACCAGCGCCCATATTCCGTAGGCCTTCATGCCGACCCAGTTCACTGCGATCATCAGCACCGGCATGATAACCGCCGAACTCAGCCCATCCTTTCTTATCAGACCGGTGAACACCGACGTGATCAGCACCACAGAAAGCGCCACCCACAGGAACAGGTAGATGCCTCGATAGCTCGTCGGGGGTAGCCAATCCCGCCAGTTGTCGACCGGTTGCAACCCAAGCTGCCCGGGCACCTCGGGATATTGATATTCGATCGCTTGAGCGAGCTGGGTAAAACGTTGCCAGTCACCGCCGTCAAAGCCATCGGCCAATTCACGGCGGTCCCCGTCCGCCATAGCTTTCAGCAGCAGAGCGGCCGGCTGCCCGTGGACTTTATCGGTGTCGAACCTGGCAAGGTCCGCCCGCACAGACTCGGCAAAGGCTTGCGCCTCGCACCGTCTGATCAGGCGGTCCCAACGCCAATATTCACAGGGCAGCGTAGCCTGGGCTTCATCCCACCCCATGACCTTGCACACCCCATCGAAAAAGGCCGGCGACCAGCCTTCCGCGGATTCGAGCCATTCCAGGACGCTCAGCTCGAACTGCTGGCGGCGCTCGAACGGCAACAACCAGTCACTGGCCAGCCAAACGCGAAGCCCGTCCATTACCTGGCGGTCCCGGCCCTCGGCCAACCATTGCTGCATCTGCTCAAGGGACGGTTGCGGCGGGCTGATGGACGTTTGGACGTCGATATCGTCCAAAGAAATGGCGAGCGCAGGGGCCTGCACAACAGTGGGAGATGAGTCCGGAGTTGGCTCGCTGACATCTAGCGAAACATAGCTGCCTTCATCTTCAGCCTGCGCACGCCACTGTGCCTCGGCCAGCGTCGCCTCGTACGCTTGGCGCAGGCGCTGGAACTCATCAGGGTTTTCGTCCGGACGATGGACCTTGAGCAGCCGTGCATAGGCGCGCTTGATACTGCGTTCGTCCGCGTCCGGGGCAAGGCCCAGCATCTGCCAATGGCTCATGACTTACCTCTCCATCTCGAAGTGGGCAAGGCGCTGGCTGATGTCGCCACGGGCTTCGCGGATCCGGTGTTCGTCCTGGGTGTCGAGCATTTGCTGGAAGTGGTTCGCCAGTGCGGCAATATGGTCTCGTCCGTCGCCAAGGCTTTCCTGATACAGGCGGTCCAGCCGAGCCAGCAGCAACGTATTGACCTGCTGGTCCCGCGGATGCACTTTCAATGCTTCAAGGGCGGCCAGCCGTCGGGCGATTTCTTCCGGGGCCAGCACGCCAGGATTGTTCTCGATGACCAGCCGACGGGTTTCGCCATTGATCGGCAGATGCACCTGGGCTTCGAGCAGGCCGTTGTTATCGTAAGTGAAGCGCACGTCCAGGGTGACCTCCCCGGCCTTGCGCGGCGGCACTGGGATTTCCAGCTCACCGAGAAAAATGTTGTTGGCCACCAAACGGCTTTCGCCCTGGTAGATACCCAGCCTGACCACTTTCTGGTTGTCGCTGAGGGTCGACACGTTACGGGAACGACTCACCGGCACCACCGTGTTGCGCTCGATGATGGGCAAGTAGTGACCGCTTTGGTATTGGTTGCCCAGCTGTACCGAGGTTTCGATGCCCAGCGTGTAGGGGCAGACATCGGTCAGCACCACTTCCTCCAGGGACGCATGGCGTGCTTTCAGTGCCGCCTGGATAGCCGCGCCCTGCGCCACGACTTCGTCCGGATTGAGCTGCATCGCCGGGATCCGCCCGAACAGCGTCGCCACCAATTTGCGCACCAGCGGCATGCGCGTGGTGCCGCCGACCAACAGTATTTCGTCCAGGTCCGCGACCTTGATCCGGGCATCACGCAGCGCGCGCTCGATCGGCGCACGCAGGCGATCCATTAACGGCTGGGCGATGTTCACCAGATCGCTCTGGGTCAGTTCCAGGCTCCACTCACGTGCCTGCTCGCGCAGCACAAAGCGTGCAACCGGTGCCTGGCCCAACGCATGGCGAACACGCTGCGCCTCGCGCCGCAATCGCTGCGCCATGCCGGGCTGGGACGTATCAGGGAGATCGGCGGTGCCGATGCTGGCGATGAAATCGCTCGACAAGTCGATCATCGAAATCTTCGCCACCGAGGAAGTTATCGCCGGCACTGGCGCGCACCTCCATGACCCCTTCGAACAGCTCCAGAATGGAGACGTCGAAGGTGCCTCCACCCAGGTCGAACACCAGGAAAGTGGCCTCGTCCCGCTGTTGCAGGCCGTAGGCCAACGCCGCGGCGGTGGGTTCGTTGATCAGTTTTTCGACCTTCAGACCCGCCAGCTCTCCCGCAATACGCGTGGCCTTGCGCTGGGCATCGCTGAAATACGCCGGCACGCTGATCACCGCTTCGAGAACGGGCACGCCCAAGGCACGCTCGGCGTCAGCCTTGAGACTGCGCAGCAGCATCGCCGAAAGCTCCTCCGCGCGGTAGGCCCGCCCGCCCAGCAACGTTTCACGGGCACTGCCCATGTAGCGCTTGAACAATGAAGCGGTGAGGTGCGGATGGGTGTGCAGCCTTTCCCGAGCGATATCGCCGGCGATCAACTGACCATCGTCGTCGAGGCCAACGACGCTCGGGGTAAGAAGATTGCCAAGGGCATTGGGCAATAGCCGGGCGTGTTCGCCGTCCCAGGCCGCCACGAGGCTATTGGTGGTGCCCAGATCGATACCTATGATCACTGTCACTTTTCCTTGATTGACACGGTCGGCCAGCAGAGCACCGCATTTCGGCTCAGTCAATACTGATGCGGAAGCGGTTCGCGGATTCATGACCGGGGGTATCGGCGGCGTGGGCGGTGGCTTTAGGTATTGGCGCCTGGAGCCTGCAAGGCTGACCGCTTTATGTTTCTTCATCGTAGAAGGCGATGCGAAGGCCAGGCCCGTCCTTGGAGATAAGAATGTTGATGCGATAGCTTCGCGACCTCGAACAACCCTTCGGGGCCAATCATCCGCGCCTCGACGCCTGGTACAAGGGTTTTCGCCTGCGGCCCCGCGCCGAATACTGAGAGCGCGCTATATGTGATCACCTTATTACATTGTTACTCAATGACAGGCCCATTGAAGAGCCCAACGATACCGATGGAAGCAATGTAACTGCCATTATTTTCGACGGATTGTTCTATATGCGACCAGTTATAAGCAAATAATTCGAAACACGACACTCCTTCGCAATTCTCAGGTTTCGGCATAACAACTGCATTAATGTGATCACACAAAGACGTCTTCCGAGTCGTCCTATACGTGTGCGCCACCGTAATCGTCGGTCTCGGCACTCGTCGAGTACCGATTACCACCGCAGTTCGCCAGGAGGAGCGCCATCTTGAATCGTCGCAAGGCTACCGCAACCCTATTGATCGCCGGCTTGATCAGCCCACTCGGGCAAGCCGCACCCGACTCGCAGCTTTTCTTGCCCACTACGCTCGCCTCGGGAAGTGCCCAAGACAGTGCACAAGGTTTTTTTGAAGGACAGAGCCTGAAAGGGACCACGCGAAATTTCTGGGCCAACGTGCGTTCCGACCGCAACACTTACTTCGCCATTCCCAAACCAGGCGGAACCTTTAAGCCGACCCGCCGAGCCGACACCTGGGTACAAGGCACGATATTGGAATACAGCTCGGGATTTACCCAGGGCACCGTCGGTTTCTCGCTACAAGCCGCGGTTTACAACCAGCTGGCCCTCGAGCGCCGACATAACCGCATCGCTGGGGGCGTCAATCGAACCTTGGTAGACAGCGATGGCGATGCTGTCGGGCAGTGGAGCAAGCTGGGCCTAGGCAACCTCAAAGCGCGCATTTCCAATACGGTCCTTACCGTGGGTCGACAGAATGTCTATACGCCCGTGCTCACCGTGAACGAAGTATTGTCGCTTCCTTCAAGCTTCCAAGGCGTCACCCTACACAGCGAAGAGCTGAGTAACCTAGCCTTTGACCTCGGCACTTACAACCGCATCTCGCCTTACACTCAACAGAGCCTTAGACGTTTCCGGACCGAGTACGGCGATCCGAGCGTGGATGCAAGCCATGTCGACATGGCGGGCCTGGTCTATCAACCCACCAGTCATTTCAAGACCAGCCTCTATACCTCACGTGTGCGTGATCTATGGAACCAACACTACCTGAGCGCCGAGCACCACTTGGGCGATGCTTCGGCACTGGAACTGACCAGCACCTTGAGCTATTACCGTACCCGCGACAAAGGTGCCAGCAAGCTCGGCCCGATCGACAACGATACCTACAGCCTTGAGTTCAGCCTCAACCATCTTGGACACACGCTGAAGCTAGGCTACCAAGAAGTCGGCGGCAACGAGTTCTTTGATTATCTCGGCGAAACCGACGCTATCTATCTCGCCAATACTTTATTGACCGACTTCAACGGGCCCAACGAGAAGTCCCTCGCGGTGAGCTATGGAGTGGACATGGCGCAATATGCCATACCAGGCATGACGTTGATGGTCTACACCGCCAGGGGCTGGGGAATTGACGGCACCCATTACACCGGCTCTGGATATGACGTTCGCGCGATGGATAACGAGAAACACGTCGAAACCGGGCTGGTCGCGACTTACACCGTGCAAAGCGGAACACTCAAGGACACCCAGTTCTTTTTCCTGTACGGCATCAACCGAGCCAGTGAAAACCAAGTGGACGGCACCATGACGGAAACCCGCCTAGTGACCACCATCCCGTTCCAACTCTTCTAGCTGATCCATACAACTCACGTCCTCACGGGACGAATTCGTTCTCTTTCACGGGAGTAATGCGCATGTCCAAAGCAACCGCTGTCCACCCTGTCAACACCGCCAGCAAGCTCGACGAATTTCGAAACGGATGGCCGATCCTTCTGGCCTGCCTGCTCGGGTGCGGTTTGGGTGTCTCTTCTTTGCCCCTTTACACCGCTGGAACCTTCATGCCGAAACTGCAGACGCAGTTCGGCTGGAGTCGTGGCGAACTGTCTACCGCCATCCTGATTTTTACCCTGACGCTGGCTGCCGCTTCTCCGGTTGTGGGGCGGCTGGTCGACCGAATCGGTGTGCGTCGTGCAGCAGCGTCTTCGATAATCGCGGCCTCGGTTTGCTATTTAGCCTTGGGCACCCACTTAAGTAGCCTGTGGGGCTATTACGCGCTGCATGCGACCATTGCGGCCTTGGGCGCGGCGGCGGCCCCAGTCGCTTATACCCGAATCATTACCGCGCATTTTCATCAATCCAAGGGACTGGCACTGGGCATTACGTTGCTCGGTCCCAGCCTTGCCGCCACGTTTGCCCCCGCAGCGTTTTCACAGATCATCGCTCAGGCAGGGTGGGCATCCGGATATATAGCGCTTGCCGGACTTACAGCTGCCATGCTGCCCTTCCTGATGCTCATAAAGGCTGTGGATTCGCGGAACTCCGACGGTGGCACGGCAACTACCGTTCAATCCAACCATGACCCAGCACAGCGCAAGACGATTTTTTTCACGCTACTGTGCGGCCTTGCGCTTTTTTCCCTAGGAATCGGCGGCCTGATTGTGCACTTGGTGCCCATGCTGATAGACGCCGGCATGGAACCGCTAAAAGCGTCTTCGATCGCTGGCCTGATCGGCATCTCTGGCATCGTCGGGCGTCTGGTGGGCGGCGCGCTGGCGGACAGGATCTTTGCACCCTACGTGCTGATCGGCGTGGCTACGGCAGCCGCTGTCGGCTGCACGTTGCTCGCGCTCGTGGGGGCGTCGGCCGCCGTGCCTGCCGCCTTGGCAATTGGTTTTTCGCTGGGGGCCGAGGCCGACTTGATGGGCTACCTGGTTGCACGCTACTTCGGCAGTCGCTCGTATGGAAAAGTCTTTGGCTGGCAATACGCAGCTTTTATTGCCGGCATCGGCTTGAGCCCTCTAATGCTTGGCAAGTTTCACGACGCCACCGGCAGCTACTCCAGCGCGCTGGGTATATGCACGCTGCTGCTCACAGGCTCGATCGTCGCCTTTGCCAACTTGCCAAAATTCAAGACCCACGCCTGAATCGTATGCTTGGGGCGCGTTGCTTGGCAGCGCGCCTGTCTTGATATAACTCATTCTGTTCAGCAACCCGGCTATTGAATTCCACCCACAAAAAAGGGCGTGTCTACACGCCCTTTTTTGTTGCCCACGGTCAGTTACAGAGGCGCGCGAAGCCCCATGATCTCCCGCGCTTGCGCCGGCGTCGCGACTGACATGCCAAGGCATTCAATGATCGTGCGCGCCCGTTCAACCAGTTGACCGTTGGTGGCGAAGACACCGCGACTGAGGTAAAGGTTATCTTCCAGGCCTACGCGGACGTTTCCACCGAGCAATGCGCTCTGGGCGACCATCGGCATCTCATCACGCGCAATACCGAATGCCGCCCATTGCGCATTCGCCGGGATCAGGCTGCGCTGGTAGATCATCGTTTCCGCCGTCGCAGGCGCACCCCACAACACACCCAACACCATCTGAAACAGCGGTGTTCCGTCGATCAGTCCTTCTTCGATCAATTGCTTGCCGAACAGGATGTCCCCCGCGCCAAATACTTCCAGCTCGGGCTTGATGCCCAGCGCCTGGAAACGCTTGGCCATCGCCCGCAGCGTGCGTGTTGTGTTGAGATAGACGAATTCCAGGCTCCCCTCCACTTGGTTGCCGGTGGTGATATCCAGGGAAGCGATTTCAGGTAGGCACTCCTCCAAGTGCTTGACCCGTTCGGCAACGGAGATGACATCGCTTTCAGGAAGCCCACGGGCCTCGTCTTCAGGATCAGGCAGAAAAAAAGCGCCTAAGCCACAGGTGAGGTTCAAGACGATATCGGTTCCGCTGGAACGCACACGGTCCACCACCTCCTTGAAAAGCGCCGGATCGCGACTACCTCCACCGGTCTCTGGATTTCGCACGTGAATGTGCGCAACTGAAGCCCCTGCTCGCGCCGCTTCAATGCATGCGTCGGCAATCTGCACGGGCGTGATGGGCATCGCCGGGTGTTTCGGATTGAAAGGCGCGTTGCCTGTTACTGCACAAGTCAGGATTACTTTACGTGTCATTTTCAGATTTCCCACTCGACGTTGCCGCTCACCGCGAGCAGCTCTCCGGTAATCTTCGAGGCAGCATCCGACGCCAGGAACAAGACGGTCTGGGCCAGGTCCTGCGGCTGAACCTTGCTGCGCAAAGAAATGTATTTGAGGTAATCCTCTTCCACCTGCGCCACGCTCCTGCCTGATTCTTCGGCAATCCGAGCAACGATCCCCTTCATTCGATCGTTGTCGATCATTCCGGGGAGAATCGCGTTACAACGGACATTGAAGGGTCCCAGTTCTCGCGCAGCATTGAGGGTGAGCGACTCCACAGCGGCCTTGGAAACGACATAGGCCGTGCGCATGGGTAGCCGAGTCCGGGTCGAACCGGTGGAAAAATTGATGATCACGCCATGACGATTGCGCTTCATCGCGGGAACGACGCCACGCATCAAACGAAACATGCCACCCAGGTTTATGTCCATCGTCTGTTGCCAGTCAGCGTCGCTGATATCCTCGAGTGCGGCGCGTGGTCCGGCTATCCCCACGTTGTTGACCAATATCGTTGCGTCACCAAAGGCCCGTTGCGACTCGTAGATCAACTTCAACACGTCGTCACCGTTGCCCACGTTAGCCAAGGTACCGGTCATTTCTGGATTGGCCGCCAGCGTTTCGCGCAATGCATCGCCGCGCACGTCGCAGATGTGTACACGTGCGCCACGCCGCAGGAACTCCTCGGCAATTACCCGCCCTACGCTGTCCGCTCCGCCTGTGACTATGACTTTCTCACTCATGTCATCTCTCTTGTTTTCTGACCCTATGCTCATCATTTGCCCGCTCCAAAAAGATCCACCCGTGGGCGCTAAAGTCCCGCCGAGATACCTTCGTCCATCAACAAGCAACTGCCTCGCATGGCCCGTGCCTGGTCAGACGCGAGAAACGAAATCGCCGCTGCAATATCGTCCGGAGATGAGAACGTGCGTGGGCTGGGCGTGCGGGCGGTCATAAAGTCGCGTACCGCTTGCATGGAGGGGTCGTTGCGAATGTCATCATTGATGGCGGTCTCCGTATTACCGGGCGCAACGCAATTGATATTGATGTTTTCACGCCCCAGTTCACAGGCCAGCGCACGCGTCATCAAAATGATCCCGGCCTTAGTGGCGCAATAAATCGCATATCCCCCAAACCCGGTCACACCGGCAACCGAAGCAATGTTGACGATGCCGCCCCCGCCAGCGGCCTTGAGCGTAGGGACCACCGCATCGACCATGTTCCATGTCCCCTTCAGATTGATGTCGATCATCTGGTACGCATCGGCCAGCGCCCCCGCTCCCGCCGGCGTCGGTTTAAATACGCCAGCGGCATTGACCAGAAGGTCAATACGGGCATACCGCTCGATGACGTCGGCAACCAGTCGAGTTGCGGCCCCAGCGTCGCGCACGTCGCATACGAACCCTTGGGCTTCGCCCGCGTCGTTGCGTATCGACGCCGCCACATGCTCCGCCTTCTCTAAGCTGCCGCTGGCCACAACCGCCACGCGATACCCATCCTTCACCAGCCTGCGCGCTGCCGCCTCGCCAATTCCCTGGGAGCCTCCCGTCACAATCGCGACCTTTTCTTTCACCGCCATCTTCAGCACCTCGCTCGATTAGGTAGATATCGAGCGAATAGGCTCGACGCATTTACCCTACCCTTATTTGTGATCACTTATAAAGATATTTTTCTCGTGGATCTTCCCTATCCGCAAAAAAACGTTAGATTAAAAGGGGATCGCCGAACGCAAGCGCCAAATCGATTGGCATGAAGTGATCACAAAAATAAGAAAGCTGGTTCACCTTTGCTGCCCAGGACGCTCGCGCACCGAGCCGGATTGGACGTTTACAGGAGACACCCCATGCGTTTTGCAGTGGATACAGGCGGCACCTTCACGGACCTGATCATCGAAGACCCAACCGGTCAACTGAACATGTTCAAGTCCCCCACCATTCCTTCCGATCCCATCAGCGGCGTACTTGCCGCCCTGGAAGTTGCCGCACAAGGCCTAGGAATGGACCGACAGGCCATGCTCGGGCAAGGCGAAATGTTCATCTACGGCACCACGCATGCCATCAACGCGATCATCACGTCGAATACCGCACGCACCGCGTTGCTGGTACCTCGCGGTCATCGCGACATCCTCACCCTGCGTGAAGGAGGTCGACTCGAGCCGTTCAACTTCACCGTCCCTTACCCGGAGCCATTCGTTCCACGAGCTCTTACTTGGGAAGTCCAAGGCCGTCTCTTGGCCGACGGCTCCGAGCTGGAACCGCTTGATGAAGCCGAACTGATTGAAACGCTAGGCAAGCTTCGCCAAGCGGAAGTCGAAGCCGTTGCCGTCTGCCTGCTGTGGTCGATCGTCAACCCGAGCCACGAGCGGCGCATCGGTGAGCTGTTGGATGCTCATTTGCCGGGTGTGCCCTACACCCTGTCTCACCAGCTGAACCCGATTCCAAGAGAATTCCGTCGTGCGTCATCGGCGTGCATCGACGCGTCGCTCAAGCCGATGATGCGTGCCTACATGCACACCCTGGTTCAGCGGTTGAAGGACGCCGGTTTCCCTGGCCGCGTCGTCGTTGTCACCTCTCAAGGTGGCGTGATGGACGCCGAGCATGTGGCGGAAGCACCGATCCACTTGATCAACTCGGGGCCTTCGATGGCGCCCATCGCCGGGCGCTATTTTGCGATGGCCGACGAAGGCGCGCACACCGCCATCATTGCTGATACCGGCGGCACTACTTACGACGTCAGCCTGGTGCGACGAGGCGTGGTGCCACGCTCCCAGGAAACGTGGATCGGTCCGCCCTACCGCGGAATCATGACCGGCTTCGCCTCGGTGGATGTGAAGAGTGTCGGCGCAGGCGGCGGCTCGATTGCCTGGGTCGACGATGGCGGCATGTTGCATGTCGGCCCTCAAAGCGCCGGCGCCGCGCCTGGACCGGCCTGCTATCGCCGCGGAGGCGTCCAGCCCACCGTTACCGATGCATCGTTGGCCTTGGGATACATCGATCCGGACTACTTCCTGGGAGGCACCATGAAGCTGGACGCGCAAGCATCGCGTGACGCCATTTCCAGCCACGTCGCCAATCCATTGGGCATGAGCATCGAAGACGCAGCAGCGGCCATTATCACCATCGCCACGGAAAACATGGTCCAGGCCATCAATGACATCACGATCAACCAAGGCATCAATCCACGCGAAGCGGTACTGATTGGCGGTGGCGGAGCGGCAGGCTTGAATTCCGCGCTCATCGCCCGTCGTCTGGAGTCCCCACGCCTGGTGATTCCGCAGGTAGGCGCCACGATGAGCGCGGCCGGCGCCATGATGTCGGAGCTGACATCACACTTCCAGGCCATCTGCTTCACGCGCACCGACCGCTTTGATTACGACAGAGTGAACAAGGTACTAAGCGGCCTGCATGATGAATGCGATGGGTTTATCAAGGGGCCGGGCCGTGCATCCCTGGAGCAGGAGATAAGTTTCTGGGCCGAAGCACGCTATCAGGATCAGGTCTGGGAACTGGACGTTCCGTTGCGCGGCCTGCGAGTCACCAACTCGGGAGACCTGGCAGATCTGGTCGAGCGGTTTCATAAGGTACATGAAGAAATCTTTGCCATTCGCGACGACGGTTCCCCCATCGAGATTGTCGGCTGGCGTGCTACCGCTGCCTGCAGAATTCGCCGCGTAGAAGGTGCGAGCCTGGCGAATTCCGTTGCCGGTGCGATCCATCAACCGATGCGCCGCGCCTACTTTGCCGGCCACGGCTACACCGACACCCGTGTCGAGCGCTTCGAAGCATTGCAGCCGGGCACGATCATCCAAGGACCGGCAATCATCGAGTCGTCCTTCACCACCGTGGTCCTCAATCCCGGTGACACCGCCGAGCGCCGCCCTAGCGGCAGCCTCTCAATCATCCCCGCTCGTGACTGCTAAGGAGTGAATCCCATGAACTCAACCGCCTCTTCCACCGATGGCGTTCAATTGGCTGTCATCACCAACCGACTGGAAGGTGTCGCCCGCAAGATGGCCAACACATTGTTGCGCAGCGGCCGATCCGGAGTGCTCAATATCGCCCGGGATTTTTCCTGCTGCATCGTGACATCCGACTGCCAACTCTTGGCTGCTGCTGAAAGCCTGCCTATCCACGTGTTGTGCGGGCCGGACCTCATGAGCGAATCCATGAAGGCCTTTCATCCGCAGCTTCACCGTGGTGATGCTTTCCTGCATAACTCGCCTTATCACGGCTGCTCCCACCCCGCTGACCATACGATCCTGGTGCCTGTCATGGACGCCGCAGGAATCCATCGGTTTACCGTCGTCGCCAAAGCGCACCAGGCCGACTGCGGAAACTCGGAGCCCACCACTTATATGGGCTCTGCGCGCGATGTCTATCACGAGGGCGCGCTGATCTTTCCAGCGGTCAAGATCCAGGAAAACTATCAGAACGTCGATGACGTCATTCGCATGTGCAAAATGCGCATTCGTGTCCCCGAGCAGTGGTGGGGAGATTATCTGGCAATGATGGGCGCGGCGCGCATCGGCGAGCGCGAGCTGCTGGCGCTCGGTGAGGAATTGGGCTGGGACGCGCTGGAGAACTACTCCCGCGATTATCTCAATTATTCGGAACAACGGATGATCGGCGCCCTTTCGAAGCTGCCCAGCGGCGAAGCGATCAGCACCAGTACTCACGACCCCCTGTTCGCCGGCATGCCAGAGGAAGGACTGCAGATCAACGTCAAAGTGAACGTCGATAGCGAACAAGGCAAAGTAGTGATCGATCTCACGGACAACCCGGACACCATTGCCTGCGGGCTCAACCTGAGCGAGTCCTGCGCACGCACCGCCGCCATGGTGGGCCTGTTCAACAGCATCGAACACAGTGTTCCGAAAAATGCCGGCTCATTCCGCCGCATCGACATCCGGCTGCGAGAGGGTTGTGTCGTCGGCATTCCCGTCCATCCCACCTCCTGCTCGGTGGCCACGACCAACCTGGCCGACCGCGTCGCCAACTCGGTGCAAACCGCGCTGGCGCAGATGCAAGACGGGATCGGCCTGGCCGAATGCGGAGCGGTCATTCCGCCATCCATCGGCGTGATCTCGGGCGTTCACCCGACGACTGGCCAGGCATTCATCAACCAACTGTTCCTGGGCTTTACCGGAGGCGCTGGAGCCCCACGCGCCGATGCCTGGCAAACCATTGGGCATGTCGGCAATGCCGGCCTATGTTTCCAGGACAGCGTCGAGCTGGATGAAATGCGCCAACCCCTCTTCGTTCGCTCTCGCAGCTTTGTCGCCGATAGCGAAGGCTCCGGGCGCTTCAACGGCGCGCGCAGCATGTTTGTAGAGTTCGGTCCCCGGGGTTGCGACATCGAGTTGGGTTATGTCAGCGACGGCCACATCAATGGTCCTAAGGGCGTGCGCGGAGGCCTTCCCGGAGCCAGTTCAAAACAGTTCAAGCGCCATCTCAACGGGGAACTTGAAGCGCTTGCCGGAGGCGCGCTGCTCAAACTCAAGGATGGTGAAAGCGTGCTTTCCTACTCGTGCGGCGGCGGAGGCTACGGCGATCCGCGTACCCGGGATCCGGAGCAGGTCCGCCAAGATGTCCAGGAGGGTTATCTGAGTGTGGAAAAGGCGCGCCGGGTATTTGCAGTAGAGGTCACCGATGGTGGGCGGCACATCGACACACGACTTACCCGATTGCTGCGTGATACCGAAGCTCGGTCGGAGGCCTCATGATCCTCGCCTATAAAAACGCTTCACCGACCTTGGGCGCCGATTGCTTCGTGGCGCCCAATGCCACGCTGATCGGCTCGGTCAAATTGGCCGAGCGAAGCTCAGTGTGGTTCAACGCCACACTAAGAGGAGACGTTGAACGCATTGAAATCGGGGCGGACAGCAATCTACAGGACCATGTCGTGATTCACGCCGATCCGGGCCATCCAGTCATCGTCGGGGTTGGCGTGACAGTTGGTCACGGCGCAATACTTCATGGCTGTACCGTCGAAGACGGCGCACTGATCGGCATCGGCGCCATCGTCCTGGATGGTGCCGTGATCGGGAGGCAATCGTTGATTGGTGCCGGTTCGCTCATCCCACCCGGCAAACGCATTGCTCCGCGATCATTGGTCATGGGCACGCCAGGCAAAGTGATTCGTCAACTGACCGATGACGAAGTCGACTCGTTGGGCTGGGGCGCGATGGAATACCTGCACTTGGCCCATGATTTCGCTGAACATATGAAAACCTGAGGCAGAGGGCTGCGGGCCATCCGTCGAACGATGGCCTGCAGCCTTGTCAATGTACCGCTGGCTTGCGCCCCCGACGAACCCGCTTGATGGTGATGGGCTCGAGCAACGAGCCATCCTCGGCAAATATCTGCTCCTTGTACCAGCGCGCCGCGTCGACGATATCCGCCCTGACCGCCTCGCTCGCTGCAGCAGGATCACGCTTGGCGAGCGCCGCCAGGATATTGAAGTGGTGAGCGATACCACGATCGTGAAGGCTTTTGCTGGCGGTGTGCATATGCTTCATGACAGCAGCGATATAAGGCCCGCTTTGCAACCAGAGCCGCTCGATGATCGACAACAGTGATTCAGAGGCCGCCGCCCGGTAGATTGTGAAATGCATCTGCTCGTTGGCAGCCACCGCCGCCATGATCTGTTCTTCGTCCACTGCGTGGCTGTACGCTTCGGCAGCCCGTTTTATCCGGGTAAACGCAGCCGCATCCATCCGCTCGGCAGCGAGCCAGGCAGCACGCGCCTCAACCGTTGCCCGCGCCTCGATCAGATCATCAAGCCGCTCCACCGACACGGTCGGTACGCACAACGTGCGATTGAGCAGCATCTCCAACCCCCCTTCCGTCACAAGTCGGCTGACCGCCTCACGTACTGGCATGGTGCTGGTACCAAGCTGCGCCGCCAGGCCACGAATGGTCACAGAGGTTCCCGGCGCAAACCGACCAGAACGCAAAGCTGTCGCCAACTCCAGATAGGCCTGATCACGTAATCCGGCAGTAATCACCCGGGCAGCCGGTGAATCCGCGTCCGTGTCCTTGTCGTCTCCCAAACCTGACGCTTCGGTACTGCGGCTTACCATTTCCAAACCTCTTCCGATTCCAAATTTTCCCCCGTCGCACGAACGGAGCATTGCATTCCCACGAGTATAGAGGCGCAAAGTCGAGCGTGTCGATGAAATCCAAAATTAGTGATCACTAGATATGATTTTTATTCCTGTATTTCGACAAAACCCTATGAACAAGCCAAGCAAGAGCTTATTGCGTGATCACATTTTTCATTGTTATAGTCGATTCGCCAACTTTCTTGACCCAACAAAATGAGGCGAATCATGGATAGCATGCGTAAAGGCCAGCGGTGGGTATTGGACTCATTCCTGGCAATTGGTGGCTTGGACGTACTGCACCCCGACGCGGGCGCGATCTTCGAGCAAATCGGCTATGACTCCAACGACCTGAAACGAGTCTTCGATCCCGTGAAAGCAGGCTCCATGTTGCCCTCGGCCTGGGCCGCTGCAGCACGTGAGATCGAGGGCCGCGCGCAACATTGGGAACATCGCGGATATGCATACACAGCCAAGCGTCTCTACGAGCGTGCCACGGTGCTTTATGCACGTACCCACTATTCGATTCTCGGCGAAGACCCGCGCCGGCTGCGCTATCTGGCTAAAGTCATTTCATCGTTTGAAAAGGTCATTGAGCACTCCAAGCACCCGATTGAGCGCGTTATCCTGCCTTTCGAGGACAAGCACTTGCACGGTATTTTGGAAACGCCTCTCGGCGCCCAACAAGTTCCCTGCGTGATCATGTTACCTGGCATGGATATGTTCAAAGAGGACTGGCATAAGCTAATCGAGCAACGCATCCTGCCTCGTGGCTGGGCCGGCTTCGCGCTTGATGGACCGGGCCAGGGAGAAAGCCTGACCAAGGGCCTGAAAATGACCTTGGACAACTACGACCGCGCCATCAGCCACGTCATTGATTACCTGAGCGACCATCCCGCCATCGATGCCAGCCGAATCGTAATCATGGGCTCGAGCATGGGGTCCTGGTGGGCGACCCGGGCGGCTGCGGTAGAGCCTCGTATTCGCGCTATCGCCGCCAACATGTCCAACCTCGGGGACAAATACGTCTTGCTCAACCAGGCCCAACCCAGTTTCATGGCGAACCTGATGTTCATGACGGGCATCACCGAAACCGAGCAGATCCAGGCGCTGTCCCAGAGGATGACCCTGGATGACATCGCTCCGAAAGTCGAGATTCCGTATCTGATTATCACGGGGGAAAACGATGAGCTCACGACCTTGGAGTCCACGGTGGACGTTTATGAAAAACTCAACGGTCCCAAGGAATTGTGGATCTACCAGTACGAATTTCACCCGATTGGCGCTCAGTCAGATGAATGGCTGACGGCCTCGCTGGACTGGTTGGACCAGGCCATGAGGAACACCTTCACGCCTGGCTATCAAAAGCGCACCTACATCACCAAACAGGGCCAGTACCTCGAAGGCTCGGGCGAACCTGCCTGGTGGAATCCGTAGCCTGCAGCGTCAGTTCATGGGCACGGTAGAGCAACAAGCCTTGCGACCCTATGCATTAACGGCTTGACCCGCACCGCTTGCCCCCTTCTTGTTGCACAGGGCAGATTTGATTCCGGACATGTTTTTGACTCGTTCCCGCAGTCTAGGCGCTAGATCTGTGGGAACGAGCCTGCTCACCAACAAGACTTCAGCGCCGTTGCCCAAACATCCGGATCAGAAGTAATACCCAATGTTCATATACAACTGGTTTTCCCACTGATCACTACCACCAGCCCCCAGACTCTGGGTAAGGCTGCTGCCACCGATGACCGGATCATTCTTGCCGTACAACCATTCCGTGGCGATCCACAGTTTGCTGAGGGAGAACGAGGTGCCGAAAATCATCCGTTGCGAGGTCTTGAAATCGTCTGCGGATTTATCGAAGGCACTGTAGTTGGCGTACAGCTGTACACCGCTGATCTGATCGAACAGGTACTTGCCGCCAACGTCGTAGCTCACATCCGCCACGTACAAGTTGCCGCGACTGGCGACGTTGTAAGTGGCGTCGTAACCGCCGAAAGTCACCAGTTCATCAGTGCCGGGGTTGCGCGGTGACATCTGCTGTCGCGCAGCTTGCAGTTGCACGCCCCATGGTCCGTTTTTACCGATGTAGTGCACCGCCACGGCATTGCGCCGGCCGTCGTTGTTGGTGTCGCGGTTCTCCAGGGATGAGGTCAGGCCAGAAATCCCGACTTCGGACTTCCACGGCCCCAGGTCCAGCGCCTTGGCCACCCGCAGCACCACGGTGTCGCGTTCCTGGTTGTTGCTGCCGTCGATGACATAACTGTCCGCTTCGGAGACGACGCTGGAATAGGTTTCACCCTTGCTGGTGCCTTTGCCCTGCGAGGCCGGGCGAAGGTAGTACCCAGCCTGGATGTTCCAGTCACCGCTTTGCTGGATGTACTTGGCGCCCAGTTCTTCCAAGTCTTCCAGACCCACGACGTTGCCCAGGGTTTGATAAAACGTGCTGCCGAAGTACGGCTGCAAACCGAACGGTACTTGGTTCAGGCCGACCTGGACTTGCTGGTCGGGGTTGAATTTGTAGCCGATCCAGGCGAACTCGGCGAACTGGACGTCCCCAACGTTCTCTGTGTACTGGTAAGGGTAGGCTCGGCCGTAGAAACGGTACTTGGCCTGGCCGATCCAAGTGTCGGAGTCGTACTTGGCGGAGAGGATCACGGTATCGAAGTTGAACTTCTGGATATCGCGATCCGGATCATAGTCCCAACGCGCCCGGACGGCGCCGCCGAGATTGAGGTTGTCGGTGACCTGTATCGCCATCGCAGGCGTGGACAGCGCGTACGACAGCGCAAGCGGGATCAATGAGCGCAAGGCCCGGGTGGTGTTCAAGTTCATGGTCGCTCCGTCTTTATGTTTTATTTTTGGCAACAACCATCCCGGCCACGACAAAGCGCGGTCTGGATGAAATAGGTATGGCCCGCCGAGACTGAGGCTGGAACAGCGTCCAGGTGCTAGCGGGCTAAACGGTGTTTGAGAAGCCGCAGTCGTTCAAACTTCTGCGTCAGTGGCGTTGAAGTTCTTCAACCACAGCGGCACAAGCGCGGAAGGTGTCCAACGTCCACTCTGGGTTGATAAAGTCTGGCCAACTGGAAAGTTTTACGATCGCCACTTCAGCAGCTGGGTCCCAATAGATACTTTGACCAAAGACTCCGCGCGCCGAGTAAGTGCCCTGTTCACTGTCCAATACCCAGCACTGGTTGCTGTAGGCCGCAGACGGATAGTGCTTGGTGTAGTAGCCGTAGATGACTTCAAAAGCAGGTGTGGAACCACGTCCGCATGCACGCACAAACGTCTCTGGGACAATCTGCTGGCTGTTGAAATGTCCGCCCTGCAGATACATCTGGGCAAAGCGCCCGAGATCACGCAGCGTGGCGCTCATCCCCCCATCGGCCAATGCAGTTCCAACACCATCGAGGGTGATACTCGCGTCTTGTTCTGCCCCCAGTCTTGACCAAATCTCCCGACTCAATAAAACGGGGAGCCGCTCGCCGCAGGCCCGCTCACAGACCCAGGCCAACATGTCGGTATCCACCGAGCGATACTCAAAGAACTGACCATGCTCACGGTCTTTACCCAGCGATTTCAACAAACCATAAATGCTATCGGGAGACTCTCGCTCTCCCCGTTCGCGCCAACCCGAGGCGATATCCAACTGAATGAATTCGGCATCCGGATCGGTGTAGTCCTCCCTGAATCTCACGCCCGTGCGCATATCCAGCAGATCCTGCACCCGGGCATCGCCATAACCGCTTGCCGAAAGCTCGGGCACATAGTGGCTGACAGGCGCTTGGGGATCGATCCTGCCCTGGCCGATCAACCGGCCGACCAGGCTGCCGACGATGGTCTTGGAGACCGATTGCAGCAGATGCAACGTGTGCGGCTGCATGCCGTTGAAATACTGCTCCGAAACCACCTTGCCTTGATGAAGTACCAGAAAACCATCGGTGTAGCTGTCGGTCAGGAAAGTCGCCAGATCGGTTTGCCCGCCGTCGACCCGCTGGAAACTTACGTCGTCCAATGAGCGCTCGTTGCGCTTGAATTCGCTGACTGGCCCGGGACCGCGATGAATAGCGGCCACGGGAAACAGCTGGCTCATGTGCTGGAACGACCAGCGGTTATAGGGCGGGCTGTCCCAGTTGTGCAGGCCAATCTGCTTCTCCCGGGGCGGCGGATAGCCCTGCATCAGCCTTAAATCCTGGTAGCCAATGCCTGGAGCGGTCATGTCATTTTTATTGTACATAGGGTTCAGCTCTCATCGTTCAGAGGGTGGTGGCAGGAAAAGCGATGGCCGTGATCCTGAGTCTCGGCTGGCACCTCTCGGCGACAACGCCCAGTGGCCCGCGGACAACGGGGCGCGAAGTGGCACCCGCTAGGCCGGTTCAAGGGGCTGGGGATCTCGCCGCTGAGGATCTGCAACTGGTCACGGCATTCCGGGTCGATGGAAGGCACGGAATCAAGCAGTGCACGGGTGTAGGGATGACGCGGTCGACCGAACACCTGCCCCACAGGCCCGGCCTCGACGATGCGTCCCAAGTACATCACCAGCACCTGCTGCGCCAGGTATTCGACCGTCGCAAGGTCGTGGCTGATGAACAGATAACTCAGGCCATTGTCGGTCTGCAGCGTCTTGAGGAATTGCAGCACTTGGGCCTGGACCGATACATCGAGCGCTGCCGTAGGCTCATCGAGAATCAGCAGTTTTGATTCCAGCGCGAGGGCCCGGGCGATAGCGATACGCTGCAACTGGCCGCCGGAGAACTCATGGGGATAACGCTCCATGTGCTCCTCACCCATCCCCACATTTCCCAACAGCGAGAGAATCCGCGCGTGCAAGGCGTGCCCGCGCAAACCAAAGGCAACCTTCAGCGGCTCGGCAACAATCGCCTTGATGGTCATTTTAGGGTTCAGCGAGGCATAGGGATTCTGGAACACCATGCTCAAGCTCCTGCCCCGCGCCCTGGCATCAGTGGGCAGCGGCCGGCCTTCGACCAGGATTTGTCCACTGTCGGCTGGCAGCAGACCGAGCAAAGTCGCGGCCACCGTACTTTTGCCACAACCGGACTCCCCCACCAGCGCGACCGTTTCACCGGCCTGCACCTCTAGGCTGATATGGTCAATGGCGGTCACCAGACCGTCGCGGCTAGCGTAGGTCTTGTGCAACTGAGTGACGCTCAGCAATGGCTGTTTGTTGTTATTCATAGCCGTTTACCTTTCAAAAGAAGCCTCACACCTTGACCAACGTGTTGTGGCAAGCCGCCCAGTGTTCCTCGCCGATCTCCACCCTCGGCGCAGCCTGGACGCATCGCCCGGTGGCGCGTTCACAACGTGGGTTAAAGGCACAGCCAGGCGGGGGAGCCGCCATGTTCGGCACCTGCCCAGGGATGAAGCCCAGGGGCTGAGACCCCTGCCCCAACTTTGGCACGGTGCCCATCAACTTCAGGGTGTAAGGGTGCGCAGGTCGCTTGAACACTTCGCCCACCGGACCGCTCTCCACCACCTCGCCGGCGTACATCACCGCCACCCGGTCACAGAGCGAAGCCACGACGCCAAGGTTGTGGGTGATAAACAGAATCGCCAGGTCCTGCTGTTGCGCGAGCTTGCGTAGCAAGGTGATGATTTGAGCCTGCACGGTGACGTCGAGCGCCGTGGTCGGCTCATCGGCGATCAGCAGTTTCGGTCGGCAGGCCAGCGCCATCGCAATCACCACGCGCTGCAACTGACCGCCAGACATCTGGTGCGGATACTTGCCTAGCGCCAGATAAGGATCGGGCATGCTCACCGCCTCCAGCGAGCTCAGCGCCTCGGCTCGAATCTGCGCCTTGCTCAGTTGCCGATGGCAGCCGATGACATCGAACATCTGCCGACCGACCGTGAAGAACGGGTTCAGCGCCTTCATCGGATTCTGGAAAATCATCGCCGCGCCACCGCCGCGCAAATCCGCCAACTGCGATGCCGACGCACCGTTGACCTGCTGTCCGGCGACCTTGACACTGCCGCCCAGACGAGCGGCCTCAGGTATCAATCCCAGGCAAGACATGGCCGTCATGGACTTGCCCGAGCCCGACTCCCCGACCAATCCGAGGATCTCACCGCGCCTGACCTTGAGGTCGATGCCGCGTACGGCCTTCACGGTCTTGAACAAACCTGGGAAAGACACCGTCAGCCCTTCCACTTCCAGCACCAGGTCTTGAGCTGCATCGTTATTCGAAGCGGCGAGCTGCTCGAGCATAGAAGGTTGCAAGGATTCGTTAATCATCAGCGCGTCCCCTTCTTTGGATCGAGCACATCGCGCAGCCCATCACCCACCAGGTTGACGGCCAGCACCAGGACAAAAATCGCCACGCCGGGAAACAGCACCGTCCAGGGATTTTCGAGCAATTGCGAGCGCGACGCCGCGGCCATCAGCCCCCACTCCACCATGGGCGGCTTGGCCCCCAGCCCGATAAAGCTCAGCGAGGCAGCAGCGAGAATGGTGTAGCCAAAGTCCATGGAGCCCTGCACGATCACCGGCGTGGTGGAATTGGGCAGTACATGGCGAAGCAAGATGCGGCAGTGACTGACGCCCATGGAACGAGCGGCATGGATATAGGTCTCCGAGCGAACCCGTACTACCGCGCCACGCATGATCCTCGCGTACCAAGGGAACCAGGAGACGGCGAGCGCCAGCATGGCGTTGGCCAATCCCGATCCCAGCGCAGCGGTGATAGCGATCGGCAACAACAGCGGTGGAAAGGCCAGGAACACGTCTGAAATACGCATCAGCAGCGTGTCAATTCGGCCTCCGAAGTAACCGGACACAAGCCCAATCGGAATCCCGATCAGCATCGCGATCAGCGTCACGCTCACGCCGATGATCAGCGAGGTGCGTGCGCCATACAGCACCCGTGAAAGAATGTCGCGACCAAACTCGTCGGTGCCCATCCAGTGTGCCCAGTTGGGTGCCATTAATTTCTGGGAAAAGACAATCTTGTTCGGTTCATAAGGCGCAAGCCAGGGGGCGAAGATGGCCGCCAGGATGATCAGCAGCAATAACAGCGAGCCGAATACAAACAACTTGTTATCGCAGGCAAACGCCAGGGTCTTGATATGCCATGTTGGGGCTCGCGAGGGCATGGACAGGGATACGTCTTGGATACTCATTGGACTCGCAACCTCGGATCAACAAGGTGATACAAGAGATCAACGATCAGGTTGATCGACAGATACGTCGTGGCCAGCACCAGGGTGGCTCCCATCACGGCGGGGAAATCATTCTGGGCAATCGAAAACACCACGAAGCCGCCAAGGCCGGGCCAATCGAAAACAAACTCGACAACGACAGCACCGCCGAGCAGGTAACCGAAGGTGAGGCCCACCACCGTCAGGAGCGGAATCATTGTCGCCTTCAGGGCATAGGCGTAATGAATACGCCACTTGGGTACGCCGTAGGAAACGGCCGTACGGATGTATTCCTCGGAGAGCACCTCGACCATCATGTTGCGGGTGATTCGGGTGACAGTGGCCAAGGTAACGACCACCAGGGTGAGCACGGGCAGCGTCAGGTGTTTGATGGCGCTCAACAGTGCTTCGAAATTACCGGCCAGCAGCGTGTCGATCAAGTAAAAACCGGTCACACGCTGAAACGGGCTATCGAGAAGGATGGAGGCATCGATACGGCCTTGCAGGGGCAGCCAGTTGAGCTTGCCATAGAACAGCAACTGCAAACCCATGGCCAGAATGAAAACGGGAAACGCCGTCCCGGCGATGGACCCCGCCCGCGCCACATTGTCGATCGCTGAATTTTGCCGCGCCGCTGAGATGACACCAATCGGCACCCCGAGCACCACCACCCAGAACATCGCCAGGAAAGTCAGTTCAAACGTCGCGCCAACCCGCCTGACCACCTCCTCCATCACCGGCCGGCCGGTGCGCAAACTGATGCCGAAATCCCCTTGCAGAAGATCGCCGATGTAATTGAAGTATTGGATCGGCAGAGGTTTGTCCAACCCCAGTTTTTCCCGCGCAACGGCAATCTGCTCCGCCGTGGGGTGGTTCCCCAGCATCATTTCTACCGGGGATCCGGGAAGAGCTCGGCTCAGAACGAAGGTGATGGTCAACACGCCCAGAAGAATGAAGAACATCACTATCAATCGCTGGGCTATATACTTCGCCATTTGTACTACCTTTTGTGGCTAATAAACTTGGCCCTGACTTTTTTCGCCCAGCACAGAGCCCTAAAAATAAAATTAGCGCTTGAGGGATAACCGGGCGAATCAACCGACTGTCGGTCTACAACGTAAATCAGGCCTACACCTACAACTTCATCGCAAACAACTCGGCATTCAGCGATTCAAGTTGTAATAGAGAATTGCCTCATAAGCAGGGTTCAGGCTCTTTTCCATACCCTTGATGTCTTTGCGGGAGACACGTATCTGCTGCACATCGGCGTACCAGATCGCAGGAGCGTCCTTGGCCAGTAGCTGCTGGGCCTGAACGTACTTTTCAGACGATTTTGTCCTATCACTGCCTTCCAGCGCCGCCGCCTCTTCAATCAGTTGATCAAAGCGTGGGTTGCTGTAATGAGACAGATTGAACAGCGTTGTCTTCTCGGTATGAAACTCACTGAAAAGCCAATCGCTGGGTGTCGGATACGTCGGCCACCAAGCCATGGATTGCAGGTTGGGAGCGGTGTCCAGCTTCTTGGCCTTATCCCAGATCACCCCCCACTCGCCGGGGCGTAACTCCACTTCCAAGCCAACCTGAGACGCCGTCGCCTGGAACAGTTCAGCAGCGTTTGCATAGACACCGCTGATGTACTGCATCGAGACCTTCCAGTCCTGCTTGGGTACACCGGAGGCTTCCAACAATTGTCGGGCTTTATCCAGATCGTAAGAAGCCATGGGCACGCTGGCATGCCCCCAGATACTGCTGGGCAACGGGCCCTTGGGAACGCTGCCGTAGCCATGCAGAATATCTTTGGTGACACTGTCGTAATCCCAGAGATACTGCAGCGCCTGACGAAATGCCAGGTTGTCCGTAGGGTACTTCTGGGTATTGATCAGAAACTGGAAGTTCTTCCACGAAGGCGCGGTGCTCACTTTGATCGAAGGGTTCTCTCCCAACACCTTGAGCTGGTCAAGAGGAATATCCCAGGCGACACCGGCCTCGCCATTCTTGATCATCTGGGTACGGGTAGAGGCTTCGGACACGACTTTTACGATGACCCGATCGAATTGCCCTTCTTTCCAGCCGCCCCAGTAGCCATCGAAACGTTCGAGCACCACTTGCTGGCCCTGTTCGACCTGCCCAAGCTTATAAGGGCCGGTTCCGATCGCGTTGGGAGCCATCATCCAGTCGTGCCCTTTTTCCACTGCCGCTGGTGCAATGATGTAAGCAGCGTACTGACCTGCCGCGATCAGATTGGCCGGCGTGGGATTTTGAAACTTGAGCACCACCGTATCGTCAGCGACGACCTCGACGGAATCCAACGCTTTCCATACATACGCAGCGCCTTGTTTCAGCGCCTTCACGTATTCAATGGATTTTTTGACCGCTGCGGCATTGAACGCCGAACCGTCATGAAACTTAACGCCGTGTCGCAGCTTGAAGGTCCAGGTCTTGCCGTTGTCGCTGCTTTCCCAGGACGTGGCCAGCCCAGGGGAAAACTCCTCGGCACTGCCCGGAGCGTTATAGACAAGAAGCGTCTCGTAGATATTACCCAGCACCCTCACCTCTTCCGAAAACGCCGAGGCTGGATCCCAATCCTTGAAAGAGGCTCGGTCAGCGACAACCAAGGTATTGTTGGCCGCACACACCAAGCCACTGGTCAACGGCGCGGTAACGGAAAGCGCCATCAACCCTGCCATCAAGGTTCTTTTGAAGTTCATTGGTGTTCCTCTTATTTTTATGATGGGCGCAGCGAATCACTTGCACGAGCAGGCCTTAATCCAACTTGGATGGACGACGTGATTGGTCGGTCGTGAACCTGCCTGAGCGTTGTGGCCCATTATTGATCTGCCGTACGGCCAGCTCAATTTCGCGAACACTAAGAAAAAAACGCCCGATGACGCTTGAAAGCGTCACCTAGCGTCTGTTTTCAAGGCAGGGTTAGAACAACGGCGGAACAAGGTTGAACTCACCCTCGGACGGGCGGATCAGCAGCCGCGCCCTGACCTCGCTGGGGATCTCAGGGGCATCGACCGGAAAGCAGCTGCAACTGGAAAGCGCGTTGCGCAGATCGATCGACTCGCCCAAGTACTCAAACACAATCTGAGCACCAAAAGGACGTCGAAAATTGTCACCGGAGACGCCAAGCACCAAGCCATTGAGAAAGCGGAAACGACTGCGGTAGGAGGGGTAAAGCGCCGACCAGATATAGCCCCGAGACGATAGGTATTCGTGCTCGACGATGTAAATCAGATCGGATGAGGCAAAGCAGAACCCCCGATATTTATTGATGCCGAAACTCTTCAGTTGGTCATCACCCAACCTCACTCGCTCGTAGGTTTTACTCAATATCTTGTTGCCGGAACGGGTCAGGCGGGTTATCGACTTGATCACCTCCCCTGATCCGGAGGGCGACATCAAATAGACGAAGTAGTAACCCTGGTACTTCGACAGCTCCTGCGCGGAGCTTGGAAAAAAATCGGTTGGTACAGCACTGTCCGGCTCTCGCGCCGTGCGCTGCCTGTTGAGCAGAGCGCGGAACGACTCGTGCTCGGAGAATATTTCATCCTCATCCACCCCGAAAAAAGCGCATATCTTGCGAAGGGTGAAGAGCGAGGGAGTCGCCTGCGCCCCCAGGTATTTGTTGAACTGTTGGCGGTTGATATCGAGGGAGCGGCACACCATCGCCACCGACTTGTAGTACCCGCAGAGAAGGCGCAAGTTTTCACTGAAGTCTTGCATCGACCGGGCTGAATTGGAGCTCGCCATTAAAATATTCCTAACGCCACAATGAACAACATACTGGGCTGATCGCCGCTTCGGATCGCGTTCCTGAGCTTGGCAGCGCCAAGCCGTGATCGACGTAAGCACCAAGCCCGACCATAGCGCCTGGGCGAGGGGTGTTCAACCGATACACATGTCTCGGTCTGAACCCGCTCACCTTTATTAACCTCAGCGCCGAGGCAGGTGCTTCCCCTATCAGGCGCGTCATCGCCCAACAACCTTCGCCCCCTGCAATTCTATAATCGGTCCTGAGTCATCGGTGTGCTTCGAGCAATCGCGCTCAAGACCCCTACCCTCCTTCTATCGTCTTCCAATCACAAACTCATCTCAGGGGCTTGCACTGCTGGTATTATGGTATACCATCAGACGCACAAGCTTTTTCATTCCAACCGGAGCAGCTCATGAGTTTCGAAATCCGCAAGATCGTCAGCTATGTCGAAGAAACCTTTATCGAAGGCGGCAAGGCTACTGACAAGCCTGTGACCATGGTCGGGCTGGCCGTCGTGATGAAAAACCCTTGGCTGGGTCGCGGCTTTGTCGAAGACCTGAAGCCTGAAATCCGCGCCAATTGCTCCGACCTCGGCGCACTGATGGTCGAACGCCTGGTCGGCATCATCGGCGGCGCCGAGAAGATCGAAGCCTACGGCAAGGCCGCTGTAGTAGGCGCCGACGGTGAAATCGAGCACGCCTCGGCCGTCATCCACACCTTGCGCTTCGGCAACCACTACCGCGAAGCGGTCAAGGCCAAGAGTTATCTGAGTTTCACCAACAAGCGCGGCGGCCCTGGCACCTCGATTCAGATTCCGATGATGCACAAGGACGACGAAGGCCTGCGTTCGCACTACATCACCTTGGAAATGCAAATTGAAGACGCCCCCCGCGCCGACGAGATCGTTGTGGTGCTGGGCTGCGCCGACGGCGGTCGCTTGCACCCGCGCATCGGCAACCGCTACATCGACCTGGAAGAACTGGCTGCCGAAAACGCCCAGTAATCAAGGTTGATCAGAACAACAAGAAGGCATGCAGGAGCGCTCCATGATTCGGCTCACCGCTGAACTCACCCCGGCGGGCACCAGTTACCTGGCGACCGGCCAAGGCCAGCCCGTGGTTTTGATCCACGGCGTGGGCCTGAACAAAGAAATGTGGGGCGGCCAGGTCGTTGGCCTGGCCACGAAGTACCGTGTGATTGCCTACGACATGCTGGGCCACGGCGCCAGCCCACGCCCGGAAAGCGGCACGCCCCTGCTGGGCTATGCCGACCAACTGCTGGAGTTGCTCGATCACTTGCAACTGCCCCAGGCAACGGTGATCGGCTTTTCCATGGGTGGGCTGGTGGCGCGGGCATTTGCCCTGCATTACCCGCAGCGCCTGCAAGGATTGGTGGTGCTCAACAGCGTGTTCAATCGCAGCGCCGAACAGCGCGCCGGCGTCATTGCGCGCACCGCGCAGGCCGCCGAGCACGGGCCGGACGCCAACGCCGAAGCCGCCCTGTCGCGCTGGTTCAGCCGTGAATATCAGGCGGCCAATCCGGCGCAGATCGCCGCGCTGCGCCAGACCTTGGCAGGGAACGATCCGCAGGGTTACCTGACCACTTATGAACTGTTCGCCACTCAAGATATGTACCGCGCGGAAGATCTGGCGAGTATTCAGGTGCCGACATTGGTCGCCACGGGCGAACTGGATCCTGGCTCTACGCCGGAAATGGCCGAGCAACTGGCCGAGCGAATTCCCGGTGCGACCGTTGCGGTGCTCGCCGAGCAGCGGCATATGATGCCCGTGGAATCGCCGCGCCTGGTCAACCAGCTGTTGCTGGAATTTCTCGACACGGTTAACGCCCGACAAAACCAAATAAAGGGGATCGTTGCATGACACTCGCACGCTTCCAGATGTGCATCGGCGGTGAATGGGTCGATGCCCTCTCCGGCAAGACCTTTGAAAGCCTGAACCCGGCCCTGGCTCAAGCCTGGGCCGAATTACCCGATGCCGACGAAGCCGATGTCGAGCGCGCCGTGCAGGCTGCGCAGTCGGCTTTCGACAGCCCGGCCTGGCGCGGCCTGAGCGCTACCGCCCGTGGCAAATTGCTGCGTCGTCTTGGTGACCTGATTGCCGAAAACAAAGAACAATTGGCCCAGTTGGAAAGCCGCGACAACGGCAAACTGATCCGCGAAACCCGCGGCCAGGTCAGCTACCTGCCGGAGTTCTTCCACTACACCGCAGGCCTGGCCGACAAGCTCGAAGGCGGCACCCTGCCCCTCGATAAGCCGGACATGTTTGCCTATACGGTGCATGAAGCCATGGGCGTGGTGGCGGCGATCATTCCCTGGAACAGCCCGCTGTACCTCACTGCAATCAAACTGGCGCCGGCCCTTGCGGCAGGCAATACCATTGTGATCAAACCGTCCGAGCACGCCTCGGCAACCATTCTTGAACTGGCTCGCCTGGCGCTGGAAGCCGGCATCCCGCCGGGCGTGGTCAACGTGGTCACCGGTTATGGCCCAAGCACGGGCGCCGCCCTCACCCGCCATCCGCTGGTGCGCAAGATCGCCTTCACCGGCGGCGCGGCCACGGCCCGGCATGTGGTGCGCAGCAGCGCGGAGAACTTCGCCAAGCTGTCGCTGGAGCTGGGCGGCAAATCACCGAATATCATTTTCGCCGATGCCGACCTGGACAGTGCGATCAACGGCGCGATTGCGGGGATTTATGCGGCCTCAGGTCAAAGCTGCGTCTCTGGCTCACGGCTGCTGGTGCAGGACGAAATCTATGATGAGTTCGTCGATCGTCTGGTCGAACGCGCCAAGCGCATCCGCATCGGCAACCCGCAGGAAGACAGTAGCGAAATGGGCCCGATGGCCACTGCGCAACAACTGGCCGTGGTCGAAGGCTTGGTAGCCGATGCCGTGGCCGAGGGTGCGCGTCTGCGTCTGGGCGGCAAGCGTCCAGAGAATCTGGGGGATGGCTGGTTCTATGAGCCAACCCTGTTCGAATGCGACCGCAACTCGATGAAGATTATGCAGGAAGAGGTGTTCGGTCCGGTGGCCTCGGTCATCCGTTTCAAAGATGAAGCCGAAGCGCTGGCGATTGCCAACGACTCGCAGTTCGGCCTCGCCGCCGGCATCTGGACCCGCGACCTGGGGCGAGCCCATCGCCTGGCCCGGGACGTTCGCTCGGGGATTATCTGGGTCAACACCTACCGTGCTGTCTCGGCCATGGCGCCGATCGGCGGTTTCAAGAACAGCGGCTATGGACGCGAGAGCGGCATCGATTCGGTGCTGGCCTACACCGAGCTGAAAACGGTGTGGATCAACCTCTCTCAGGCCCCCATGCCTGATCCCTTCGTGATGCGCTAGGAGACCGCCGACATGATCGAACCCGGCATTTACAAAGACGTCATGAGCTCGTTCCCTTCCGGGGTCACGGTGGTCACCACCCTGGACCCGGACGGTGGCATCGTCGGCATCACGGCCAGCGCCTTCAGTGCGCTGTCGATCGATCCCGCCCTGGTGCTTTTCTGCCCGAACTATGCCTCGGACACTTACCCAATCCTGCGTAACAGCAAGCAGTTTGCGATTCATCTCCTATCGGCCGAGCAGACTGCCGAAGCCTATGCGTTTGCTGGCAAAGGCAAGGACAAGGCCAAGGGCATCGAGTGGCACCTCAGCGAACTGGGCAACCCACTGTTGGGCAAGGCCACGGCGATCATCGAGTGCGAGCTGTGGCGTGAATACGACGGTGGCGATCACGCGATCATCGTCGGCGCGGTGAAAAACCTGATTCTGCCCGAGCAACCGGTCACACCGATGATTTATCACAAAGGCAAGTTGGGCCCACTGCCCACCTTGGCCTGACATCTACACAAAACCCTGTGGGAGCAAGCTGCCACAGGGGTTCGTCACATTTTCCAGGAGCCGGCATGAACCCAGCAGCCTCGCAACTGTTCCGCCAGCAAGCCTACATCGACGGCCAATGGCTGGAGGCGCCCGACGGCGCCCATCAGGACATTTACAACCCGGCCACCGGCGAAAAGATTGGCCAGGTGCCGAACCTCGGCGCCGAACATGCTCGCCAAGCCATTGAGGCCGCAAACAAAGCCTGGCCGGCATGGCGCGCACTGACCGCCAAAGAACGCAGCCAGACGCTCAAACGCTGGCATGGGCTGATGCTGGAGCACGCCGACGCCCTGGCAGAAATCCTCACTCTGGAACAGGGCAAGCCCCTTGCCGAAGCCAAGGGTGAAATCCTCTACGCTGCGAGTTTCATCGAGTGGTTCGCCGAAGAAGCCAAACGCATCTATGGCGACACCATTCCCAGCCACAAAGGCGATGCGCGCATTGTGGTCAGCAAGGAACCGATCGGCGTGGTCGCGGCCATCACCCCGTGGAACTTCCCTGCGGCGATGATCACCCGCAAGGCCGGCCCGGCGCTGGCGGCCGGCTGCCCGTGCATCGTCAAACCGGCGCCGGAAACGCCGTTTTCGGCGCTGGCCATGGCCGCGTTGGCGGAACAGGCGGGGATTCCACCGGGCATATTCAACGTCATCACCGGCGACGCCGTCGCCATCGGTGGTGAGCTGACCGCCAGCCCTCTGGTGCGCAAGCTGTCGTTCACCGGCTCCACGGCCATTGGCAAACTGTTGATGGCGCAATGTGCGCCGACGTTGAAAAAAGTCTCGCTGGAACTCGGCGGCAACGCGCCGTTCATCGTCTTCGACGACGCTGACCTGGAGCGAGCCGTGGAAGGCGCGCTGGTCGCCAAGTTCCGCAATGCCGGGCAGACCTGCGTTTGCGTCAACCGTTTTCTCGTCCAGGCCGGTATCCACGACGCCTTCGTCGCGCGCCTCGCCGAGCGAGTCGCGCAGTTGAGTGTCGGCAGCGGGTTTGAGCAAGGCGTCAACCAGGGTCCACTGATCAACGAACGCGCCGTGGCAAAGGTCGAGGACCATGTACGCGACGCCCTCACCCAGGGTGCCCGATTGCTCTGCGGTGGTGGACGACATGCCTTGGGCCACGGTTTTTTCCAGCCGACCGTCCTGGCCGGCGTCACCACGCAGATGAAAGTCGCCCGGGAGGAAACGTTCGGCCCGTTGGCCGCCGTGTTCCGCTTTGACACCGAAGCCGAGGCTGTGTACTTGGCCAATGACACCGAATTCGGCCTCGCGGCTTACTGCTACACCCGCAACCTGGGCCGGGCCTGGCGCATGAGTGAAGCATTGGAGTACGGCATGGTCGGGATCAACGAAGGGCTGATTTCCACCGAAGTCGCGCCCTTTGGCGGGATCAAATCCTCTGGGCTGGGCCGTGAAGGGTCGAAGTACGGAATCGAGGATTACCTGGAGCTCAAATACACCCTGATGGGCGGCCTGGACGATTTTGGGAGCGCGCAACGATGAGCAACGAAAAATATGAACAAGGCCTGAAAATCCGCACCCAGGTGCTCGGCGAAGCCTACGTGAACCGCTCGATCAAAAACGCCGATGACTTCACCCGTCCGCTTCAGGAGATGGTCACCGAGTACTGTTGGGGTCACGTCTGGGGGCGTGAGGGTTTGTCGCTTAAAGAGCGCAGCATGATAAACTTGGCGATGATTTCGGCCCTCAATCGGCCCCATGAACTCAAGCTGCATGTACGCGGCGCCTTGCGTAACGGGCTGAGCCGTGAACAAATACGCGAAATTCTGCTTCAGGTCGGTATTTATTGCGGTGTTCCCGCTGCCGTAGACAGTTTCCGGCTCGCCCGTGAAGCATTCGCCGAAGCTGATGCCGAGGCCTCCAGTTAACCCTTGGCTGTTTGATGACCTGAGCACGATGATCCTGGATCGAAGTGCTCTTTTTGCAAGGACAGCCACAATCAGAGCGGACCCCATGAAACGCCTGCCACTCGACGACAGCTTCAAGGTCAATCGCAACCCCGTTACGCTGCGCGAAATCGTGCTGGACAAACTGCGAAGCGCCATCATGAACTTCCAGCTCCTGCCGGGTGATCGCCTGGTCGAACGCGACCTATGCGATCGCCTGGGCGTGAGCCGCACCTCCGTACGCGAAGCCCTGCGTCACCTTGAGTCCGAAGGGCTCGTCGAATTCGCCGATGCCAAGGGCCCACGGGTCGCGATCATCACCTTGGCCGACGCCGTCGACATCTATGAGCTGCGTTGCGTGCTCGAAGGCCTGATCGTCCAGTTGTTCACCCTGCGGGCCAAGGCCAAGGACATCAAGGCCCTGGAAAAAGCCCTGGAGGAAAACCGCAAGGCCCTCAAGGAAGGCGAGTTGCAACAAGTCATCGATTCGGTGCAAGGCTTCTACGACGTGCTGCTCGAAGGCTCCGGCAACCACGTCGCCGCCACCCAGTTGCGCCAGTTGCAGGCGCGCATCAGCTATCTGCGGGCGACCTCGGTGTCCCAGGAAAACCGTCGCGGCAGCAGTAACCAGGAAATGGAACGCATGGTCGAGGCGATCAAGAGCGGCGATCCCCTGGCCGCCCACCAGGCCTGCGTCGA
>Ga0307405_10000114_pt1 | contig 32711 bp, 36 predicted proteins | sample 322Cmetagenome_2_FD_203311 | JGI IMG/M metagenome (GOLD analysis project Ga0307405, IMG submission 203311) | Maize rhizosphere microbial communities from greenhouse at UC Davis, California, United States - 322HYB-C-1 | ecosystem: Host-associated > Plants > Roots > Rhizosphere > Soil | place...
AAACACCAAGAGTGGCTGGGAATCGCCCGCACCAGCCTGGGCGTCCAGCTCAAGCTGGGCTTCCGAGTCTTTGAGCCGGGCAGCTCCACTCCCCTCCCAGTGCCCCCGGGCCTCTGAGCGCCACCCCTTCTGAGGGGGCATGGCAAAGGGGATGTACCGGGCAAAGGTGCGACTGGAGATGGCCGGCCTCCAGAAGCTGCGGACGGCGGGTGAAGCCGTGCTGCGCGACCTCGACAGGCCTGTCCTGAGCGTCGCCCAGCACATCATGGACAACGCCGCATTCTCGGTGCCGCGCGGGGGAGCGCCGGACGACCCCCTGGACCTGGCTGACACGGCTTTCGTCGCCCTGCCCCACCACAACCTCACGGCGCGCCTCTCCACGACGGCCACGTGCGGGTACGCCCACCCGCAGGCCGGCCCCATCCACGAGGGCTGGCACTGGGGCGAGATGACCCACGTGCCCCCTCACTGGCTGCGCAACGCCGCGAAGCGCGGCGCTCGGCCGCTCCTGCGCAAGCTCGTCGCGGCGCAGCTCTGGAAGACCTTCAACCGCCTCTTCTCGCAGTAGCGGGGAAACAGACATGAGTGACTACAAGCTGAGCCACCTCGACGACATCCACGTGACCGCGGCCGCGAACACGCCGCTCAGCGACAGCAACAAGATTGAAGCGCTGAAGACGTGCACCTTCACGCGGACGAACGAGCACGCGGAGCTCAAACACCTCAACAACGCGGACGGATTCAGCGACTTCGAGGCGCTCTGGAGCTCCATGTCGGGGACGCTCGCCGGCGACGTGAAACCGGGCAGCGCCAGCCAGAAGGTGCTCTCGGATGCTCTCGAGAACCGCGCCCCCTTCTACCTCCACCTCATCGACAACGCGTCCGCGAGCGCCGGCCAGCGCATGGGCCGCGTCATGTGCCTGACCATCGAGTCGGGCGAGGAGCCGCGCGAGGCGGGCGCCCTGGTGACGTTCTCGTACTCGGTGAAGGTGAAGGGCAAGCCCACACCCATCATCGCCGAGTAGGCGCTCAACCTCTTTCCAGACAGGGCTACGAAATGACCGAGAACGACGATTTCAAGAACTCCCTACTCACGGCGCGCTGGCGGCTCTTCCGCACGGTGACGGTTGAGAGCACCAGCGGCCCGCAGCAGCTCGACATCCGCATTCCTCCTCCCAACGTCCTCAAGGAACTGCTGTCCAAGCTCAAGGCCGCGAAGAAGGAGGACGCGGGCGACGACGGCACCGCGCTCGACCTCGTCTGCGAGGTGGCGGCCAAGTGCGTCTGGAGGCCGGGCGCTGTGCGGCACCTCTTCACGACCGAGGAGATCGTCGCGTGGCCGTTCCTCTCGGCGGTGCAGGGTGACTGCTTCGAGGCCCTGCGCGCCGCGTCCTCAGTGGAGGCGGCCCGGGGAAACTCCGAGACGACCCGCACCTAGCGCTGGTGGTGCGGGTCGCCCGCCTCATGGGGTGGACGCATGAGCAAGCGATGGCGCAGCCCATGGAGTGGGTCGCGCTGATCGCCGCGGACGCGATTGACGAGTACGAGCGCGGCCGCGGCGTGACTCCGGAGCCGCCGGCCCCACCGTCCTCCCCCACGCGGACAACACAGACGTTCGAGTACAGGCTGAAGCCCAAGGAGTAGCGCGGTGTCGAGCGGTGCGGGAAATGGTCCTGGAGGCCTGAAGGTCGGCGACCTCTACGTGTCCGTCACCGCGTCCGTCGGTGAGGCCTTGAAGACGCTGGGCGACTTCGTCGACTCCGTCGAAGAGGCGGCCGACGACCTCGAGGGCCACCTGTCGAAGGCCTCCGCGGCGCTCGGTGACATGGCAGAGGGTTTCCTGTCCGTCGCCGGCATCGCCGCGGGCGCCTTCGTCGCTGGGGCCCAGTCCAGCAAGCCAATGGCGGACGCCATGGAGAAGCTGACAGGCACCCTCCGGACGCTCTCGGTGGAGGTGGGGTCCATCTTCACGCCGCTCGTCACGGAGATGACCCAGGCCGTGAGGTACGCGGTGGCCTACTGGCGCAACCTGGACGATGGCATGAGGGCGGCCATCGTCTCCTCGGTCCGCAGTGCGGCCGTTTTCGGAGGCCTCGCGCTCGCCGTGTCGAGGACGTTCGTCTTCGTGAAGTCCTTCGCCGAGGGGGGGGTGGTCGCGGTGCGGACGCTGCGCTTCCTGGGCAGCTCCGTCATGGCGACGGGGCCCCTCTTCACCAGCCTCGGCGCCGCCATCCAGAAGGCGGGCGGGGCGCTCGTGTACCTGCGCCAGGCATCCATCGGCGACGTCATGGGGAGGCTCGCCTCGGCGGCCGCCTCCCTCAAGGCCTCCTTCCTCAACCTGCCCGCCAGCATCGGGAAGGTGGGCGGCTCCTTCACCTCCCTCGTCCCGAAAATTGCGGCCGTCGCCCTGCCGGTGCTGGCGATTGCCGCCGCGGTGGGCGGGCTCGTGCTGCTCGCGGGCTCCCTCTACAAGAACTGGGATGACTTGAAGTACTTGGTGAGCGAGTCGACGTCCGGCATCGTGGACTCGCTCTCCGAACTCGGACAGACGGCGGCGCGGTTCTTCGGCGACCTCTGGTCCGGGTTCAAGGGCTTCCTCATGGCAGCCGCGGCCGTGCTCCTCGAGCAGGTCGCGAGCAAGGTCCGCGCCTTCGCGCGATTCCTCGCACCGGTGACGAGCGCGCTGAGGATGGGGGCTGCCAGCAAGGCACTCGCCGAGGTGCAGAACCTCACCGGAAAGCAGATGCTCGACACGCTCGTCTCCGGGGCCTCCCTGGCTGGAGACGCCATCGTCGACGCGGTGAAGGAGTCGGCGAAGGAGTTGGCCGCCAAGACGAAGGACTTCCGCAAGGGCGTTGCCGCCGGTTGGAAGAGCAGCACGGAGGGCGTGGTGGAACTCGGCCAGGCGCTGAAAAAGGCGCTGGGCCTGGACGCACTGCTCGCCGACGCAGGCTCGTTCCTCGGCCGGCTGACGGGGGCGGCCCCAACCCAGGATGAGGTGGACGCGGTCGGCACCACAGACACCCTCGCGGAGGCGGCGAAGAGCGGGGAGGCCCTCAAGAAGGCCATCCAGACCATCTCGGGGCAGCTGCTCGAGACGGCCCGACTCACGGGTAAGTGGCAGGCGGAGACGGTGAGGCTCGCACGCGAGGGACTCGCGTCCGTGCGCGACGTGGTGGGCAACCTCGTTGCTGCCGCCGTGGACTCGTACGAGAAGAGCAAGCAGGGGAAGCGGTACGCCGAGGCCATGGTGTCCGCCCAGGAGGGACTGCTCGGCACCCTCAAGGGCAGGCTCGGCGAGGTGACGAGCTTCCTCGACACCGCCATCCAGGGCTTCACTGCGGGCGGTCCGCTCGGGGCGGCCGTGGCCGTGCTGGTGGACCTGCTCACCCGCTCAGAGGGGTTCGCCACCATCATCGACATGGTGAACACCATCCTCACGCTCCTCTCCAACGCCCTGGGCTCGTTCTTCGTGCCCTTGCAGCCGCTGGTTGGAGCAGTTGGGCAGATCGTCGACGTGGTCGGACAGGTCCTCGCTCCCGTCATGACGTACTGGGGCGAGGTGCTCGGCACCGCGGCGCCGCTCCTCATGCTCGTGGCTCAGCTGCTCGGAGGCCTCATGCCACTCTTCAGCATGGTTACCGAGGTGATGAAGGCGTTCTACTCGCCCGTGGCGGCGCTGGTGAACGTCGGCCTCAAGGGCCTATTCGAAGTTGTGAAGTGGCTCGGCGCCGGGGTGCTGCTCGTGGTGCGCGGGCTCGCCTGGGTCTGGAATGGCATCCTCGACACGGCGCAGTCCATCCTGGTGAGCTTGGCGAACGCCCTGCGGAAGGTGCCTCTGGTGGGGGGCGCCATCTTCGACGGCCTGGTGGGGCTCGCCTCCGAGCTCACGGATAGGAAGTTCAACCTGGGCGAGCTGAGCGACGCCGTCACCTCCATGACGAGCGTCACCTGGGACGCCGCGAAGGCCCAGGCGGAGTCGGCCGCCGCTGCGCTGAAGAACAAGGAGGCGGTGGACAAGGCGACCGAGAGCCTCACCAACGTCCCCAGCACCTGGAAGGTGGCTCTGGCCCGCTTCAACGCTCAAGACGGGCGCGCGCCCGCCGGCATGCTGCCGCCGAGCTCACCGGCGGCGGGGTTCGCGCCGGCGGCCGCGTCGCCCTCGCAGGCCTCGGCCGGGGCGCAGCCTGCCGCACCGCTCATCTCGGGCACGGTGAACATCAACGCGAGGGACCCGGCCGAGGGCCTCTCTGCCCTCCAGGACATGCTGGGGGAGCTGCGCTTCCAGCAACGGGCCTCCCGTGCGCCCGTTGGCCGCTACGCGACAGCCGAGGGGTGACATGGCCGCGCACCTGACCATCAACGGTGTGGAGATCCTCTGCACGCAAAGCGAGTGGGAGCCGGTGACGCTCGGCGAGGTGGTGCGCTCTCTCAACGGAGCGCCGAGGAACACAGGGCGCGTGAAGAAGGCGGACTACCGCTTCACCTCATCGCTGCTCACCCTGGCGGACGCCACGGCAACCCGCGGGCTCATCGAGGGAGAGGGGCACGTCCTCTCCTTCGAGGACAGCAGCACGGCAACCGGCTGGCTCTACACCTCCCGGGAGCTGGGGCCGAACTACGCCCCGAGCGCCTCGCGCATTGCTTCCGGCGCGAAGTGGGGCGGCGCGTACCTCCGGATTTCCAGCAGCGACACCGCCGTCTGGCAGGTTCTGCCCTCTGACGCCACGCCGTGGACGGTGCTCATGTGGCGGCGAAGTACGACGGGGACGGGGGCATGGGAGCACTATATCTGCCGCTCGGACGGCGCCGTCTTCGTCGGCGGGGCGATCAACGCCTCGCTATCGGCGGACTCCTTCGTGCGCCGCGACGCCAGCTTCGTGGGGAGCCTCGCCCTGCGGGGCTCCGCGGTGCCCTCGGGTGCGGACTTCGATGACGTGGTGTTCCTCCCCTACGCCATCCCAAGCGCGTGGGCACCCATGCTCTTTGCCTTCCACCAGGGGCGTGCCTGGCCCGCCCTCCCCTTCGTCCAGGCCAGCGGTGCGCGGCTGCCCGCGGGCGGCAGGCTGGCCCTCGGGGTGGCGGGGGTTGGCACCACCGTGCCGCGCCTGGGCGAATCAGCCGAGCAGTTTCCGTTCACCCTCTACGGAGCCTGAGCGCACCCCTTCTCTGGGGCGTGCGTCCCCTCTCCGAGAAGCTCTGGCGAATCCTCAGAAGCGCAGCGGGCTTCACCGTCCGCGGGCGGGTACGGGTCCTCGGGCCCGCGGCGGCCTGGTACGACCTCACCAACCTCCTGGCACGTGACTTCCTGGAGGGCGTCACCGTAGACGAGACGCTCGAGAGTCCAGCAGCTCAGGCCACCGCGCAGGTGCGCCGGGAGGTGCACGGCCTCTCGCTGGCGCCCCTCATGACGGACAGCCGCGCCAACAACCTGGGCGGCTTGTACTCCCCTCTCCTGGCTGAGGGCGCCACCTTCCGGGTTGAGGTGGGGCTATCGCCTCTGGGCATGGAGCCCGGGGCCGGGGACTGGCTGCCGCTCTTCCTGGGGCGGATTGACGACGTCGACGCCGGGCCGGACGTCATCACGTTCAAGGGCCGGGACCTCTACGGCGTGCTCCAGGACGTCTACCTCGAGTCGGAGCACACGTACGGCTCGGACGCAGGCACGCCGCTCCAGACGGTGCTGCAGGCGATCCTCGCGGACGCAGGCCTGGGAAGCTTCGGACTGTACACGCCGCAGGACCCGACGCTCGCGGTTGGCAAGTACAAGCAGGCCGTGGAGCCTGTCGCGGACGCGTTGTCGAAGCTCGCCGCTCAGCGTGGCTGGGAGGTGCGGCAGAAGTGGCGCTCGGACATCAGCGACTGGGCCTTCTTCCTGTGGGGGCCGGACCGAACCGGCACGACTCCCGTCTGGGACTACGGCGCGGGCACGTACCAGGAGCTCGGAGAAGTCGCCACATCCCTGGTGGACATCCGCACGGCCGTGGAGGTGGTGTACTCGGATGCGAGCGACCTGGACTCTGCTGGTGTGCCCAAGCGCAAGACGGTCCGCAAGGAGGACGCGGCCGCCCTGGCGAAGTACGGCGCACTCGCGCCGGACGGCACACGCAAGCACCGCTGGATGAGGTTGGCGGAGGCCTCCACCAGCGAAATTCGAAGCCAGAGCGCAGCCGACAGGCTGGCCACCATCGCCCTGGCGGACCTCTCCGCGTCGGACATTGGCGCCTCCGTCGAGGTTCCGCTGCACCCTGCCCTCGAGTTGGCGGACCTGGTACGGCTTTCGGCCAACAACGTCCACTTCAGCGCCGACCAGGTGCTCGCCGTGCGCCAGGTGAGCCACACCCTCACGAGTACCGGCGGCAAGACGCGCCTGGTGTTGAGGGGAAAGCCTTCCCTCGGGCAGAACAAGTGGCTGTCCATTGAGCAGCGGCCCGGGTACGCCCCCTCCTCACCATTCACCGGGCCGGCGGCCCCCTCGGCGCTCCAGGTGACGAACAGCGTGACGGGCGCGGTCCTCGTGTTCACCGCGCCGGACCCGACAACGGGCCCCGAGGCCGACAGCTTCGAGCTCCACGTCGGGACCTCGCCCGGCTTCACGCTGTCCGCAGCGACACTCCGGGAGGTGAGCAGCTCCACGTGCTTCGATGTCACTGGTCTGGCAGCTGGAGGCACCTACTACGCGCGGGTGCGGTCACGGGATAAAAAGGGAAACGTGGGGCCGGCATCAGGAGAGGTGACGCTGGCGCCGAGATACGTCACGCCGTCTGACCTGCAACCTCAAGTGGTCTATTCGTCTCTCACGCCCAATCCATCTTTGGAGGCCTGGACACTCGGGCCCGGAGCGCCGCCGGATGCATGGACCGTGGCATCCGGATCGTGGGGGACAGACTTCGTCCGCACAACCACGTCGTTTTCTGGAGGCTTCTCGGTATCCGTGACGAGCGGAACACCGGGAGGACGTCTTCTTGGTTCGCAGTTCGTCTCAGTGACGGAGGGACAACTATACGGTGCCACGCTTAGGTACTACCAGCCGACAGGTACAGTCGGCAGCACAGGCGCGCAGATGGAGCTTAGGTGGTACAGCTCGTCTTTCGTCGAAATCTTTGCCGCGAGGGTTATCCTCGAAGGTACGTCGGTTGGGTCGTGGACGGTGTTGCCAGCATACGTGACCGCACCGACCGGTGCTCGCTATGCGCGGCTACTCATTGGGCGGAACTTTCCGGCGAGTTCCAACCCTGTATATCTGGACCTCGGTGCGGTGGATGTCTACGGGCCCCTGCAGGAGCCCCCACGACCAGTCGCGTCCTTCTACAACTCTTTCACGTCATCGGCCGCCGATACCGAGGGACGGGCAGAGTTCTACCGTGCGAGCACCAACGAGGTGCAACTCCAGGGCGCCATCGTACCCCCTCCCGGAGTGGCGTCTGGGGTGGTTCTCGCCTTCTACGTAAGCGAGCCCCCCCCGGCGAGGCGTAGATTTCGCAGCGCAACAACATCCGGCTCGTCCGTCACTGTTGTGGTCAACCCCGATGGATTCGTTGAGGTCGTCAACCCGACGGCCGGCGATCCAATCCACCTCTGCCAAGTCCGCTACCGCCGCTCGTAGAGTGCCACGTTGTCAATGGCAACCACGGATGGTATCGGCGCCCTACCGACTGCGACGGAGGCAAAGATGGCGCCCTCGGGGGCCGACACCGTGTGTTCCAACGTCGACCAGCGTCCGACCGCAGTGCCTTCGAGGATCGATCTGCCGATGATGTTCTCGGCCTGATCGAGCCACCGCACCTCAAGATAGGAGCCGGTGGTGAAGCCGTCACCGCTCCCTTGGTAGTACTCGAGAGAGAACGTGTAAGGCGCACCCGCGCTGACGCGGGTCAGGTCGGAGGCAATCAGAACCAATTCACGTTTATCACCGCCAAATACAGCTTGAAGCCCGTCGTCCCCCCTCTGCTTAGAGATATAGGATTCGCTACCTTGTTCGAGATGCCAGCCTTCTGGCAGAGGACCAGCCCAGAGTTCGAAGTCCCCGTTTCGTATGAGGTTGCCGCCATCCGGCTCGGGCTCAGAACCGCCCTGAGAGCAGGCGGAGAGCAAGGACAAGCCGAGAATCAGGGGAGCGAGGCGAAGAGTGCGCCGAGGCATCAGTGAGGGACCTATCAGTGGGAATGAGGAGCGAGCGTCATCCTACTTCGGGCGGGTTTGGCGGCCCTACTACTGAAGAGGTATTGACGCGCAGCGGGCGCAGTCCACCGCCCACCGCCTCCGGCTTTCACGTGCCTCCTTCGTGAGTCGGAGCCTGCCCTTTCCGGCGGGCACGACTTCGCCGCACCCGCAGGTGCCCTCCTTCCGATTCGGGCGGTACCGGGCCTCCGCTTGGCTGCACTGCGGTTCTGGGTGGCTGGGCCCCAGCGCCGAGCTGAACTCGGCGTACTCGCCAGCACGCAGAGTGCTGCCGCAAGCGCGGCATACCCCAGGGCGCTCAAGGGTAATAAGGGGCACCGGGGCACCTCCCCGAGCACTTGGCGCAGTGCCGCAAGCCCAGCCTCGCGTGCCTCGCGCAGCTCCGCCACGGTGCACCCGAGCCGGCGGGCGAGCACTGGGTCCGCGATGGCGCGCCCGTCCTCGCGCAGAAACCCGAGGGCGCCGGCGATCGCGACGCGCTGTTGCTCCGGGAGTGCCTCCAAGGCTTCAGCGGCGAGCAGCTGCTCGCCTAGTTCCGCATGCCGGAGGTGGGTCTCGTCGGCAACACCCGCTGCCGCGCTCGTGGGTGCTCTGTCTCCGTAGCCAGGGGCAGAGAGGGCGAAGGAGGTGGCGGGGTCGGCGCCTTCGGCGGCGAGAGCCTCGAGGCGCGAAAGGCCATCGAGAGCCATGCGCTTTCGGGTCCGCGCCACCAGCTTCCGTCCCCAGTCGGTGAGGGGGACGACGCGGGCCCGGGTGAGGGCGCGTTTGAACTCCTGGCGCACGGAGCGAAGCACATAGGCTGGATAGAGGGTCTTCCCGGGGGCCACTCCGGGAGTGAAGCCCTTCCACAGCTTCTGAGCTCGGAGGCGCCCCTGCTGTCTGAGGTCCGCGCGAGAGAGGTACGTGCGCGGGAGGAACATGGTCCAGGCCTCATGGGCGGCGGCGTCGATGAAGGGGTCCACGAGTTCGAGCAGCCGCGCCTCTGCTGCGCCGTGTTCCGCGCTGTCCTCGGCAAGGCTCCGGGTCTGGCACAGCGCCCGCTCGATCTGCTCGGCCCGCTCAGGCGTCAGGAGGCTCGAGCTCCTCGCTGCCTTGGTGGGAAGCACCTCGTTTCGAACAGGTCGCGCTCCCGTCAGGGCGAGCTCGTCCTCTGCCCGGAGAGTCGGCGACGCAGCGTCCGTCGGCCCCCGGGCGAGGCGCGGCGATGACGCGCGATTGGCAGCACAGGTCACCGCCCGCAAATGAGTGGCGCGTGACAGATATTCGCAGGCCCGTAGGCCAGCCCACTCCGGTCGCAGGTCCGCCTAGATGGCGGGGGTACAGGGGGGCGCATGCCTTCAGGCCAGCGTCCCCCAGAGAACCGCGCAGCGCCTCCCCTCTCCCCTTCCACTGGGGCTGTCTGCTATCGGACGCCATGGGCGCGCGAGCGCCGGAAAGCGGACCGTCGGGAAGTCCGCCTGTCCAGCCGCCGGGACACACCAGTAATCGCGGTGGGGCAGCGACCTACCGCGTTGGGTGGTGTGTCGGAGAGCGGCGCATATCCCCGCAGTGGTCGCGTGTGCGATCTGGGGGGTTGATGCGGGGATTCCGAGTCTCTAGGCTGGACCCCAGGCAGCCGAAAAACTGCTGCCCCCAGGGCGAGCCGAGGGAACGGCTCAAACCCTGGAGGACTTGCCTTCGCGGTGCTGCGAACACCGAGTTGGCCAACCGACGGGCCCCTGTTCCAACAGGTGGTGCGGCGGGCGCGCCTCCTGGGAACCCTGAAACCTTGCACGCCCCTTCCCCACGGGCGAAGCGTAGCAACCTGGTCTGACGACTGGGCTGCGACAGGTGCGCCGTGCGTCCGGAGACTTGCGGAGCGACCCCCACCCTATACACTGAACATGGGCGGCCGACAACCCCTCAGGTTGGCTGCAAAGATGCGTTATGTAAACTCGACGTGGCGGCTAAGTGCCCGCCGTCGTTGAGGAAGTCGGCGCTCCCCCGGGGTCAACCGAGACCGGAGGTCTGTTCAGGTGTTCGGGTTCCTGTGGGCCGACCTTTCAGGTTGGTCTCGCGGCCCGCTACGGCCCCCGTCGGGCTCGCACGCATCGCGCCTTTTCGTCCCCTTCCTCCCCTCCCTGAGCGACACTTCCCGCGGGTCGCTCGAGGCCTCAGAGGCCCCGCTGTGCCGCCGTCCATTCGTATGGGCGTCGAGCTCGGCGGGGCCTTTGTTTTTCACCCACGCGGGCTCGAGCAGCCCATGCCAGCGCCCAAGTCACGCCAGAGCGGCACCCGCCGTCCGGCGCAGTCTCGTCGTCCCCATACGCCCCAAGCCGCACCCACCGCCCCCGCGCCTCGCACCACGCTTCCGGCAAGCGTCCGGCCACTCCTCGAGCAGGCCCGGCGCGTCGCGTACGAGCTCGCTGAGGTGCTGCACCAAGCCCACGGCCAGGCCGCGGACGTGAGCGCTCCTGGTGCCGAGGCCATTGAGGGCCTCGAGTTCCAGCTGCAGGACATCCGCGACTCGCTCCTCAAGCTGCGCGAGGTGGCCAATGGCTGAGAGCTTCCGCCCACTGGCTCCTTCCGAGCGCGTCGTTCTCGCGGCCCTCCTGGAGTGCCCGGATCAGTCTGCCCGTGGCGTCTTCCACATCTTGTCGGGTCACGAGGTCGGCCGGTGCGCGCACCTCGTTGAGGTGACGTCCGTTCGCAGCGTCCTCGGTGTGCTCGACAGGCTCTCGCTGGCGCAGCTGGTGACGCAGTCCGGGGACGGCGTCTGGAACCTGAGCCCGCGCACGCGCGAGCTGCTGCGCCTGGGCCAGGCCGCCACTGCCGGTGTGCTGGAGGTGGCCAATGGATAGTCGGCGCGTGAACCTCGTTCACTTCGGGGCCCCGAAGGCGCTTGTCCTCGGATGTGGCCTGGGTGCGACGCGTCGGCGTCGCACCGTGACTCTGTCCGAGGTCGGCTGCGCGGCCTGCAGAGCGTCCTCCGAGTTTCGCGAGGCGGAGCGCTCGGCGGAGATGCTGCGTCGGCACCGCGAGCGCTGTGGGGCCTCTGGACATGTGCGCCGTCAGGACACGGCCAGCGAGTGCGGACGCTGCGGCGCTCCCCTGGAGGTGCACGATGGGTAGCGCACAGTTCAAGTGCGGCTTCGCCGGCTGCACGTTCTCCACCGACCGCATCGAAGAGCTCGCGGCTCACGACGTGGCGACGGGCCACCCCAGCCCTCGCGCCGGAGACTTCGGGGTCGCGCTGACGCGGGTGCAGCTGCTGTGCGCATCCATGGGTGGACACGAGCCGTCGGTCCGGAACCCCGCTGTGTGCGGCACCTGCGGAGCTACCCTCGTCCCGAGGCTGGGCGGTCGCTTGAAGTGCTCGGAGGTGGGCTGCGGGTTCAGCTCCGATGACCCAGGCGAGCTCGCGATCCACGAGGTGACGGTGCACGGCCTCGAGGAGGTGCAGCCCCTCGCGCAGGCCGACCTCCAGCGTTCCCTGCGGCAGAGCATCTGCGACCGCAGCGGTCACATTCCCAACCCCATCAACCCGACCGTGTGCCTCGCCTGCGGCGCTCGTCTGGAGGTGCTCCGTGGCTAACCCTCCTCGTAGCAGGGGCCCGCGCGGCTCCAAATCAACGCCTCCGGGGACGGGGACGTCTGCTGAGAGACCCGACGAACTGCCCACGGAGCGATGCTCTCGCGGTCAGCACGAGCCGATGAGGGGCGAGTCGCACCGCTGCGTGTACGGCGAGCACACGGTGCGGGGAGTGCCCTTGTCCGAGGAGTGCCTGGCGGGTAGGCATCGGCCGGCCCCGGGCAATCCGCGACGGTGCGTCGACTGCAACGCGTGGCCGTTGGGCGGCGAGGTCTCTCCGACGCCATCCTCGGCCGACGCCGAGGTTGAGGCCGCCGAGTACGAGCGCGCCAAGTCCCTTCAGGAATCCCTGGCGGACATTGGAGGGTATGAGGCGGCTGCGGTGCTCGTGCCGCCCGGGTCTGAGAGGCCCGCGCTGAGCTCTCCCCCCTCTGCGCTCGAAGATGCGAGCCGGTGGGACCGGTGCGGGAACTGGGGGTGTGCTCATTGGCGGAAGCGGCACGGGCCGCGGGGCTGTGAGGGGGAGCTCGACGCCTCCCAGGCGTGCGACTGCCCTGCGTTTGAGGAGCCCGAACTCTCGGCAGCGCTGCCGGTGCGTGGGGAGGCTCCCCACGTCCACACGCAGGAGTGCTACGAGGAGCGGCCAAGCGGTGACGGGGGCGCGCTCAGGGTATGCGCGAAGTGGACCCCCGAGGAACTGGCTGCCCTCAAGGACTCCTCTCCAGAGCCAGAGGAGTCGCTGGGCCCGAACAACTGCCTCACGTGCCCTGCCCGGGAGGTTGCTCTCAACCTGCAGGGCCAGTGCGCGGAGTGCGTCCGCAAGGCCGTTCCGGCGGAAGTCCTCGTGTGCACCGGCTGCTTCCGCGTGGCGCACGCCTACTGCGGCGGCAAGGAGGGCGACGTCCACGAGGGGTGCTCCAGTGATGGCCAGTGGAAGCGCTGGCCCCTTGTTGATGGGCGGCCGGCGCAACCCGTTCCGTTGCGCAGGGCGCTGGTGCTCCTCAGCGGAACTCTTGCGGTGGCCGTGGGCCTCGCGCGAGACGCCGCCTACTCCGCTCGCCTCTTCGCGCCCACCGCGTTGAGCACCACCCCAGAGGCGCTTCGGGTTGTCGCGCGTGACGTGGACAGGTTGTTCCGGCTCGTCGCCGCCGTCGAGGAACACCCTGCCATTTCCGAGCTGGGTACCGCCGGGACTGTGGGCTCGGACGCACCTGGACCAGAAGAGTCCACGCCGCCGTCGTACGTGGCGCGCTGGTTGGCCCTGGAGTCCCGGGTGGCGGCGGAGCGGGCGGAGCTCGAGAGCTCCAGCGGAGAGCCCGCGCCACTGGGGGCCCACAACTACTGGGGCTTCCTCGTGGAGGCCGAGGGCAAGAGGGATGACGGGCGCCCCATGCCCCGCTTCTCGGAGCTGAGAGGGGCGGAGCAGGACGCCTGGGAGTACGGAGCGCTTGCCGTGTTGCGCGGGGCCAGTGACGAGGACCTCGCGTGGGCCCGCAGTGAGCGCGAGCGAGGAGAGGCTGCAGCCGCGCCTGCCGAGCCCGGCGTGGCGGTGGCCAGCCAGGAGTCCGTCGTCGAGCTCGTGCGACGGGCCATCCATGTCGCAGAGACGCACCTCGGCGTGTGCCGGGACTTGCTGGAGGTGCGGCCCGGTGACGAGCAGTGGGCGCGGAACGCCGGCAAGCTGGAGGCTGTCCTCGCGGCCCTCCGCGCGGTGCCACTGGGACCGCCCGCTGCGGAGGAGGCCGGCCCGAGCGCGATTTCCCCTGCTGAGTCGGAACCGGCGACGCCGTGGAGGCACGAGCGCCTGCGGGTGGTCCTGGCCGACGTGGCGGACGGCATGCGCTGGCTCCTCGATCTGCTGAACGTGGCGGCGACCTATGCGCGTGAGGACGAGCCCGCCGTTGCGCTCGGCCTACGAGAGGACCTCGACCAGCTCTCGGAGGAGACGGCGGAGAACCTCCGCCTGCTCCACACCATGCTCGAGAGCTGGCGCGCGGCCAACCACGTGAGCGTGGAGGACCTGCGGGCCCTGCGCTCACGGATGGGGCGCCCTGGAGTGCTCGCGGCCCGGCGACAGCCCTGGCAGCTCAGCCAGGCGGAGCCGGATGCGCGCAGCCACAGCATCCCCGTGGTGCTGCTGCATGCCTCTCACCTCACGCTCCTTGCGGCCGGCTTCAACCAGGCGCTGCCCCAAATGGTGCGCCGTTCCTCCAGCGCCCGGACCCGGCGGAGTGAGGTCATTCTCGAGCGAATCGCCGCGCGCACGTTGCGCGACGGGCGCACCCTGGCTGCTCTCGCGCAGGTGCTGGGGCTGCCCGAGGAAGCGCCCATCCCGGCCGAGTTTGAGGACTTCAGGTACGCACTGACTCCGGTCGAGCCGGAGCGGGACGCGGACGGCGTCCCCTGCCCGGACGAACACCCGCGTGGGTTCGAGGTGCACCTGGAAGTCGTGTCCGAGGATGAGGCTCGAGCGGCGGAACTCCGGCCCCGTGTGAAGGCTGCTGGCTGGGACCTGGTGGGCCGGGAGGGTACGCACTGGCTGGCTGTGCGCCGCTTCGGTGAGGACGAGGGCGCAACGGCTGAGGTCCGCGTGGAGGACGGTGCGGCGCTCCTGCGGGACATCGCCACCGTCAACGAGACGGCGGCGGCGTGGCTGGCCCTCGCGCAGCTGTCCGAGTCGGAAGCCGCTGCGTACCTCCGCCCTCGTGTGGAGGCTCTGGGTTGGCGGTTGGAGGGCTACGAGGGCGGGAGGTGGTGCGCTCTCAACCCGGAGACGGGTGTGCGGGTGCGCCACCCGGACGGGTTGATTCTGCTGGAGCTGCTCACCGCCATCAGGCGGGGTGAAGCGGGAGGCGGCCATGAGTAGGCCCACCCCGCAGGGGCTGCTGGCGACGGCTCCCAGCCTGCCCGACCTGGAGCGCCGCAGCCGGGAGTTGGACGAGCGCGCGAGGCACCTCTCCAGCCAGCGCGAGGCTTTTCTGCTGGCTCTTGCTGGCGGGACTCCGCGAACGCCCGAGCAGCGCGCCAGATGGGCCTCTCTGACGACGGCACGGGAGGCGCTTGAGCTCGAGCGGGAGTGCCTCGATCTGGAGCGTCGGCGCGTCGACGAGCTCACCGCTGCGGTGCGTGCCGTGCCCACGCACAAGTGGGCCCGTTACGCGGGTTGGGTGGCCCAGCGCCATGCCAGTGCGGCGGAACTCCTGCTGGAGCAGCTCCGGCGCAAGCGGCGGGCTTTGGTGGAGATGCAGGCGCGTGCACGCGCGTGGGGGGGGGTGGCCTGTGCGTAGGCCAGCTGCTGCAACAGCCCGCAAGTGCGCGGGCTGTCCTTGCCTCTTGCCGCCCGCCTCGGAGACGGCCGCGGCGCTCCGCCAGGTGGCGAAGGAGTGTGTTCGCAACGCTCGGGCGCGCGCCTTTGGCGATCGCGCGCTGTATGGAGACGGGCACGGGGTCGCCTATGCCATTGCGACGGGCGAGCTGATTGGATGGCTCGGAACGGCCGCGGCGGCGCTGGAGGGGTTCTGTTCGAACACCTGCCGCACGATTTACCGCGCCGCGGAGGAGTGGAACCGGACCCGGGCGCTCGTGCTGCTCGGCCTGCTCAGCCAGGAAGGAGCTTCGCATGCTCCGTGACCTGGTGTGGTTCGACGGCGGCCGGGCCGCGAACGAGGACCAGCCGAGTGAACGCATCTCCGGGGCCGTCGTCTACGTCGTAGAGGACGCGGATGTGCTCGAGGTGTGGCCGCGCGGCGTGCGGCCGCCGCCGCCGCCACCGGACGCGCTGGCGTTGGGCGGTGACGGGGAAGGGGGCGGCCATGGCTAGCGTGCCCGTGCACCTGCAAGGCGGACGGACGCCGCGAGGCGGGGCGCAACAGGAGGGCTCCATGACAGGCGCCCTCGCACGTCCCCCTCCCCTTCCCTGGCAACGCTCGGAGTGGCTCGAGGCGGCCTTCCGCGCGATAGACGCACTGGGCCCGCCCAGCGACGGCGGGGGCCTGCTCACGCTCGACGCGGCGCCCTGCGTGGTGCTGACGGTCGAGGGGGGCGGGCTCGCGCGCAGCTTGGTTGCCTATGAGCCGTTCCGGGTGCTGCGACAGCCGCCACGGCCGCGAGGGCCCGGCGCCCCGTTCGTGGTGCTCACCGCTCGGGGCGGTGGGCTCTCACGCACCGAGGTCCTCTTCGAGCCGTTCCGACTAGTGCATCAGCTGCGCCGGCAGTGTGCCGGCGCTCGCCGGAGGCCTCCTCGAGGGCCGCTTACCTGCGCGGCGCCCTCACTGCGCCGCTCGGGGCCCAAGCCACGGCCTCGCCGGTGGGCGCGGAGCACGGTCCCGGCTGCGGAGGCCCGGGCCGTCGGCGTGCACCACCCGCTTCCCAGCGGTGACGTGGCTGACGAGGTGCCCCGGGGGCAGCTGCTCACCTCGCCCACCCCAGCGCCTCAGCCCCTGCCGGAACTGCCTCCCCAGTCCGAGCCGACGGCGGCGCCTGCCGACTGGCCCTGGCCACCCTGCCCCCTGGCTCCTGTGGACGCGCGCCCGCGGGAGCTGGTGCGGGCGGCCATCGCCGAGCACCGCCTGTGGGACGTCACGGAAGGCAAGCCGGGGCCCCGGCCGCCCCCGTCGCGCCAGGAGTTGCCTCCCCGGGGCTCCACGGCCTGGCCGGAGCGGCGCACGGGCGGGCGAACGTTCTCGGAATTCTGGGGGGACGTCCGCGCCCGGGAGTCCGGAGAGCGCCGTGCGCTGGAGGAGGCGACTGCGACCGCCCGGGAGGCCGGCTTCCTCTTGCGGCGCACCCTCGGGCCAAGCGGCTGCGTGTACGAGGCGACGCTGGAGGACCAGGGTTTGAGGAAGCACCTGGGGGGCGGGACCGTCGTCGTCACCGCCGCGAGCGTCGAGGAGCTCCGCGCGGCGCTCCGCCCCTACTGGCGGGCGCTGCTGCTCCTCGGCCGCCCAGCTCGACTGCCTCGGCGCAAGTACCCCAAGAAGGCGCCCCCCCCTCAGCAACTCTCGCTTGAGCTGTCATTGGGACGCCGTCGCGAAGGGGGGCGGCAATGAGAGCGCTCGCGGTGGTGGGGGACGTACTGCGCGCCCTGCTCATGCTCTTCGCCTGCGGGGCGCTCCTGGCGGGCGAATGGCAGCCAGGTGCAGTCGCGTTTGCGCTGCTGCTGCTGGTTCGGTGGCTCCGCTCGGTGCCTCCGGCGCACGTCCGTGAGGCGCTGGAATCGCGCGCCGGGGCGTCGCTCCGTCGGGTGGTGCTCGAGGTGTTGCTGCGGGACGTACTCGCGGCCGCGCACCTGTGGGGGCTGCCTCCGGAGGCCGTGGGGGCGCTGCTGGAGCAGCTCGGAGGGGAACTGCGCCGTGGACGCGTGCAGGCGCTCGCTGTGGAGCTCCACCAGAGCCACCGGCGCGAGAGGGGCGGCCATGGGTGACCGTGTTGCTCGGAGGTGCCGACAGCCGAGACGGGGGGGACGGAGGTGAGTGACGCCAGAGACCTGGAGAGATTCGCCGAGCTGTTGAAGGCCTACAGCAACGCCATCAACTGCATGGTGGATGCGTCTCGCGCCGTGTCGGAGCCCCTGCGCTTACTGGCCGCAGCACTCGTCTACCCCCTCCCAGGGTGGGAGAGGTCGGCGCTTCTACGTGCGGTCGCGGTGCGGCTTCAACTCGAGGAGGCTGCGCTCGCTCAGGCACTTGCCGCGGCCTCGGCACTGCGAGTCGCGCTCGAGGGCGAGGACGGCAAGGGAGGCGCGCCCACGTGCTGAGCGCCCTTCTCCTGGCTGGGGTGGCGCTGGTCTCGTCGGAGGTCCTGCGGCGGGTGTGGAGGCGCCGTGCTCGGCGAAACCGGCTGCTGACGCAGTGGGAGCGCCGCCGGCGTGCTGAGCGGGAGGGACGGTATCGGTGAAGATCCGTCCACTCAGCACGCGACGACCTGGTTCCACGGCACGCGGTCTCACCCGGGTCGGCGATCAGCTCGACCTGCTCGGCTGGACGAGCGCGTCCACCGCGGGGGAGTCGGGCGCGTACGCCGCGCGTCCGCTCGCTGCCGAGCTTCGGCCCGAGGAGCCGCGGGGAGAACAGGAGGGTGCCCGGGTCGCGGGGGTTCGCGCGACGGGCCTGAAGCCAGAGGAGTTGTGCCAGCCGTGGAGCTACATGGTGGAGGCGGACGCGGCACGTGCCCTTGCGAAGCTTGAGGGCATGGCGGACCGGCACGCTGCCGAGCTCGCCCAGTGGCACGCGAACGACGGGGTGACGCCCACCATGGGCGTGCTCCTGGCCCTGATGCGCCCCCTGCACGGCGTACCTGGACCGAAGATGCCCAAGGGAGACAGGCGACGCCTGTACGGCCTCGGCTTCCAAGTGCCACTGCGGTGGTTGGAGCGGTACTCCGGCAGACACCGGGCGACGGTGTGCCGGGCCCTCAGTCTCTGTGTCGAGCGCGGCCTCCTCGCTCGCTACTCCAACGTACGCAAGGTGTCGAGGGTGACTGCGCGCCGTGAGGTGCCGCTCGCGTCCGTGGTGACGCGAGATGGCGTCGAACGCTCGAGCGTCAACGTGCACGGCGTCCTTTACCTGACGCCGAAGGGCGCCGCCTGGCTGGACCGGCGGGGCACCACCTCGGCGGACCTCGGTGACCGCAATCCGCGCCTGCACGGGCGCCGTGGCCAGGTGCGCGTGGGCCTGCTGTGGGCCGTTCAGTCCGCTTTTCGACGAGTAGCTCGCTGGGTGGCGAGGAGGTTCGCCTCGTCCCGGGGTGACGCGACACCAGAGGAGGAGGCACCGCGAGTAGAAGAGTCTTTAGTAGTTGTCCGAGCTGTGGAAAACGGGCCATCCCCACCAGGAGGGGCGGTGTCGCCTGCGGCGACGGCCCATCAGACAGGCACAGGAGGCCCGTACGCCCCCGCGAGGGGCCGACCGAGTGCCTCCGCCACCCCCCCGGGACTCCCCGCTCGTACGACCCGCAGGGATGGCTTCTACCCTGCGGGCCTGACACAGGCTGGCGCGGCCGGGGGTGGCGCGTTTTCGCGGGTGGGTGGAGGTGTGCAGTCAGGTAGCTCCGGCCCTCCGACGCACTGGGGGCCCTATTTGGACCGGGAGACGGACAGGTGCTGGACGCGGCATGTTCAGGTGGAGGGGGGCCCAGACCGCCGTGTGCGCGTTCCGGTGGGTGGCATCGGTGGGCTCAACTACGGTGACAGCAGGGAGGAGCTCCGCCCGGGCCGGGTGTGGACGTGGAGCCCGGCGCTCACCGCCGCTGAGGCCTACCCCGTCGAGTGGGCGCGGGCTGGAAAGGGCCCGGCGGGGGACGTCATCCGCCGGACGCTCACGGTGCGCTTCGGCGAGCTCCTCGGCCGCAGGCTGCGGCTGCGCTTCGCGGAATGGGAGGGCCGGCGCCGCGCCGGGCAGGTGACGGGCTGCCCGTTGGAGGGATGCGACTGCCTCTCCGCCGAGCTGGCTCGAGCCGCGCCTGCCGTCCCCGCTCGAGCAGGCAGTCCCGCCAGCTTCGCCCACCCGGCTGTCCCAACCGAGCTCGAGCAGGTGCAGCGGGTGACGGACTCGGTCCTTGCGTGGGCGGCCGCGCATGGGGACGAGCTCGCCGAGACGCAGCTTGCCAACCGAGTCGAGGCCGTGGCCGTGGCGGCGGCCGCGCTCAAGGAGGCCAGCTCCGCCGCCGTCTACGACTTCTCCAGCGCCGCGCTGCACCTGCTCGAGGCGCTTACGGTGGCTGGCCGGCTCGGCCAGGCGCTCCGGGACGACGCCGCTGGCGTGCGCTGGCGCCGGGCTCATGTGAAGGGGGGCGCGCCGGCGGCGCTCCTCGATGCGCTGCGGGACGCGGAGTCCATGGGCACCACGCTCGCGGCCTGGTGCCGCACTGCCGTGGCGCAGCTCGAGCGCACCGTTGCCTCCACCCGGGTGGTCCCTCGGAGTGCAGACGAAGCGCAGAGGGCCTGGGGAAAGAAGCTCGAGGCGCTCGCAACGCAACGGAGGGGCACGAAGTAGGGGCGGCCGGTTCTTGGAACCCACCTGGTGCCATTGGTGGCCAAAATGGGCCGAAACCGACGCTTTGGTGTCCGAGCACCTCCCTGACACCCAAGCCCGCGCGACCGTCGGAGAGGCTGGGAAGGACCGGCCCACCGCCGATGACTCCGGTGGCGGGCCGGGGGAGCCGCAGGGTGGGTTGCCGGCACGGCTCGTGCTCGTCATCGCCGTGACTGGGCTGCGCGTCCAGCACGTAGGGGGTCGGGTGTCCCCTGCCCTCCCTCGCAGGGCCCGGTGCGGGTGCGCCGGGCGCCTGCGCAGTCCTGCGCGTGCACCCAGGAGGCGAATACCCCGGGCCGTTGGCTCAGGAAGCCAACGGCCCGGGGTATTGGCCCATCTCTGCGGCCGGATACCCTCCCGGAAGTAGGTTCAGCCCGGTGCCACCGAAGGACACTTTGTCGGCTTGGGCGACTAGGTACCCGTCGAGCACGTGGCTGTAGTGCTCCTCCGTGACCCGGACATCACTGTGGCCTAAGACCTCCTGCACGAAACGAATGTCTCGGGTCCTGGCGTAGGCGTGCGTGCCCCAGGTGCTGCGGAGGTCCTTGAACCGGTGCTCGAGCGGGACCGCGGTGGGCCACAGCCTGCGACCACACCTCGGACATGCGGCTGGTGAACGATCCGGCCTTCGCTCGACGTGCCCGCAACCCTTACGCCTTCCGCGCGTGACACAGCGATGGTCGAATCCCTGAACCAGGCCGGCCCGGACGAGGGCGCGCCGGACTACCCGGTGAAGGGCAACTCCGCGGTGCTGCTGCTGCCCGCAGGCATCTGGGAAGACGAACGGGCTGCAGGCCATCCTCGCTAGCTCCTGCATGACGGCCCACACCCAGGTGGACAGTGGCACGACGCGCGAGCGCCCGCCCTTGGTGGTGGCGCTGTCATGGCTGCGCGCAACCAGGAGCTGCCGACGATCGAGGTCTACGTCCTCCCATCGCAGTGCGAGTAGCTCACCCTTGCGCAGGCCGGTGCCGACCGCGACGGCGCAGAGAGCCCGGTACCGAGGCGGGACGGACGCCAGGAGCCGGGGGACGTCCTGCTCCTGCAGGAAGCGAGGACGTCGGCGTGGAACCCTGACGCGGCCGAGCTCGCGGGCCGGATTGGGGCCCGTGACTGCTCGGAGCTCGCGCGAGAGGAATGTGTAGGAGGCCTGGACGGCGACTCGGAGGTGCTCGCGCGTCTGCGGTGATACATCCACGTTAGCTGCGAGCATCCTCCGCACGTCGGCGGGGGTGACCGCATGGCATGGCAGCCGCCCGAGGTATGGCAGGATTCGAGTGAACCGGCTCACCAGCTGGGGCTTGCTTCGATACTCGGGCGGGAGACTTTCAAGGTACAGGCGTACGCCTTCCCTGTAGAGCAATCGGCTGGCGCTGCGCTTCGGGAGGGAGTTGCTGTAGCCCATCAACCAGGAAGATGGCGGCCGTTCCTCCCAGTGGCGGCAGACCGCGCATGCATGCCCGGTCACCGGACGGCCCGGCGTTGGGGTGGAGTGAATGGTAGGTCTGGAGGGGTAGACGCCGCGTGGCCCATGGTGCCAGGGGAGACCCCTGGACGCGCCCTGATCCGTGCTATCGATCAAGGCATGACGCCGAAGCTCAGTGTCCCAGGATGGCTCGGAACGATTCAGGGCGGACGTGCCGCAGGGCGAACCGCCGAGACGCTCAGCACCTCCATTGTCGCCGCCGCCGCCGGCAACAGCGTGCGACTCGTCACTCCAGCCCCAGATGCGACGCGGCGAATCCTTGCCGAGACGCTGGCCCTACTCGCACCGGATGCGAAAGAAGTGGACGGTGTGTGGCGCTGGCCTGGAGGTGGTTCCCTCAGTGTCGCTGGTTCGGCATGAGCTGCACGAACAGGAAGGGCTCGGCCGCCAGCAGAAGCCAGCCCGTGGACATTCGAGGCTGCCGCATCACTTGCCCGATCGCTGGACCATCGCCATCTCAATAGCGACTCCCTCTGTTCAAACGCGAAGGGCCCGGCCTGCAGCTCGAGACCGGGCCCTTCGTGTGTGGCGACGCACCAGCGGCTCAGTGCGCGCGGCTCTTCGCGGTGGCGTACTGGTGGGCGGCGCCGAGCTTCTTCCCCCAAGCGTAGAGCCCAGACGCCCCGGCAGCCGTCGCCAGTGCGCCGATCACCATCGAGAGACTCAGCGGCTTTCCAGCGAGCAGCGTCGAGGACACCTGCAGCGCGGCCGCCACCAGTAGTGACAGGCCCATACCGGCGGCATCCGAGCTCAGCCAGGGGAACCAGGACGCCCCGAAGCGCCGAACCACGTACACGAAGCCGAGGACGAGCGCGCACGCGAGCAGCCCCCAGTTCCGGGAGCTGATCGCCTGGGCCGCGAGCCGCACCACCTCACCAAGCGACGGGTCGGCGTGCGCATCGATGTCAGGCGCGGAGGTCGCTAGCGCCGCGATGTCCACGAGCGCGGGAGCGCTGACCTCTACCGGGACGAGCGAAGGCGTGCTGGTGGCGTCGTCGAGCGCCGCGGAAGGGGGACGGACCTCGTCCCGACGCTGGCCCGGCTCGGCCAGGGCCAGCGTCGACAGGGTGAGTAGCGAGAGAACTGCGAGGAACGACAGACGCATGGGTGCTCCTGTGTTGTGGGCGGCCAGAGGCCGGCCCGGGGTGAAGTGCAGGAAGGGCTGGCTCAGGGCCGACGCGACTGGGGCAGCGGCCACAGCGACGGCGCGCCGGCAGCCATCAGCGCGGCCTTGATGGCTGCGACGTCCTCACGGGTGCCACGGGTGTCCGTCCTCATTTCGGCCAACGTCGCGCCCGTCGCCTCTTTCCACGCCCGGAGCTCCGCGACCTGGCCGCGCAGTTCCTCGACATCCCTCGAGTACCGGCCGAGGGCGAAGAGCCCTGGGGCGGCGCCCATCACAACGGAGAGAACGAAGGGCAGCCAGGGCGAGGGCTTGGAGTCGACGGCAGCAGTCGGCGAGGTCACGCCCGGCGAGAAGGGGCGGAAGCGGCCACGGAAGGCTCGAAACGCACCGTGAGGACCCCCCCACCCTCTTTTTCCCGCACCGGGGGCAAAACGCAGGATTGCTCGGCGGGTGCAATCCCGCGCTCCCGCCCTACCCCACGGTACTTTTTCGGAAACCTGGACGGGAACTGTCGGACGACCCCCAGAAATTTTGGATTCCGCGGCCCTACCCCGGGCCCTGGAGGACCTGTCTCCGCCGGGCAGGGGGCCATCAGGGTCTTCCGCGAGGCTGCCCAGCGCGGGCCTCTGGCGCCCCTTCTCCTCGGGAGTCTCCAGCCAGAGGACTCAGCATGCCCACCTGTCCACCGTCCAGCCCTGTGCAGTGGTTGATCGACTCTCTCCGAGGTAGCTACCGCTTCGGCATTCAGGCCCACCCGGAGCGGTTCGGGTGGGTCCGCCTCACGGGCAGGCGGGACCTGGCCGGCGTGGAGGTGGAGACGACGACGCGGCTACTCGTTTCGTGCGGGGAGCGCTGGAGGCGTGGCGTCTGCGAGGCGCTGCTCGAGGCGCAGAAGGAGCTGGTGTCGTTGCAGCGGCCGGTGCACCTGGTCAACGTTCCGAGCGGCAGGACGGACTGTGGGCTTGATGCTGGGGCCCCCGGCGAGAAGTGGACCGTGCCGGTGACCCTCAGCCGCGCCGAGGCCAACTGTCCAGCGTGCCTCGGCGAGGGCGCCCGTGAGGAGCGGCGCGCCGCCATCGATCGCGCGCTGCACGAGCTCGTCGGGCGCCAGGTCCTCGAGGGCAAGCTCCTCGTGAGCGTTGACCCGGCCGCCACCTCCGATGGCGTCGTGGTGCACGTGGACCCGGCTGCCGCCGTGCAGGTCCTCGATGTCGACGTGGCGGTCGAAGTGGATACGGACGTTCGCGCGCTGGCCACGAACGCCGACGATGGGCAGGTGGACGCGTTCCTATTGGGTATCGGAGAGATCGCCCGCGCCACGCGCGAGCTCGCCGAGGCCCAGCGTGCCGTGAATGGTGGGGGCGACTCCGTCGAGGATCTCGTCGACGACGTGGCAAGGAAGCTCCGCGAGCGGGTGAAGCGGCTCGACGCCAGCAACGGGCAGGCCTGATAGCCCGCTCTGCGGTCCTCCCCCGCCCCTTCTTCCCGGCATGGCCCGGCCCAAGGGGATGACGGAGGAGGACCTGCGCTCGCCCGCGGACGACAGCGCGGAGCCAGTGGAGGTTCCCGACCCGCTGGCCGGCTGGCGGTGGGAGGACGATAAGCCCGGGCCGAGCTCCACCCTCAAGCCCGAGATGATTCCGGTCATCGCCCGGGCGGTGGCCAGCGGAGCCTCCAAGAGGGAAGCCGCGGCGGACGCCGGCACCACCGAGGACTGCCTGGGCGCGTGGCTCAAGCGCGGCGAGGAGGCCGTCCGCAAGCGCAAGCGCAGTCCCTACACCCGGCTCCTGCGGGCGTACGAGAAGGCGGAGGCACACTACCAGCGCTTCCTCCGCGAGCTCGGCCACCGCACCGTCGTGGACAAGAAGGCCAACCCGCGCTTTTTGACGTGGGCCCTGGCCGTCCGGGACCCGAAGCGCTTCACGGTGCCCAAGGAGACGGCCGCGGCGCAGAAGTCGAACGGGCTCGGTCCCGCCTTCGAGCTCGTCACGCCCGAGGCCGCGGCCACGTCGCTCGAGGAGAAGCTGCGCAAATTCATCGGGCTCGAGGACGAGCGCGAGGCCCTCTTCGCCTCCATCCAGGCCGAAGTCGAGCAGGGTGGCCCGACGCCGCCGGCGGCGGGTGGCTCGAGCGCGTAATGGCAGCCGTCGTCTCGCCGCGTCCGACTCGGGACCTGTTCGCCGGCATCCCCATCCTCTCCTCGGACAACCTGGGCCGGTACTCCCTCTCCGACCAGGTGGCGCTGACGGGGCGGGCGCTGCTGCGGGGTGGGCAGTCATTGACCCAGGCGCTGGGGCTCACCCCGGCCGAGGTGCTCGTCTGGTTCTACGAGCTGCGCTTCTCGCTACGGCCGGTGCAGCAACTTCCCCCCGACTCCACCAAGTGGCGGACCTGGTTCTTCCTGGGGGGGCGCGGCACGGGGAAGACGCACGCGGGCGCGGCCGCCGTCATCGAGGAGGCGATGCGCGACCCGAGCGCGCGCATCCTCATCGTCGGCCCGACGGACAGCGAGATCCGCAAGAACCAGCTCGAGGGCCTCTCCGGCATCCTCACCCTGGCGCCTCCCTGGTTCAAGCCGGTGCACCAGCGCAGCAAACGCACGTTGGTGTTCCCGAATGGTGCGTTGGCCTTCTACGTCCCTGCGCAGGCCGGCCCGGACAAGTTCAGGGGCTATAACGTCACCTTCGTTTGGGCCGACGAAATCGTGGCCTGGAAGAAGGACCCGGAGGGCGTCTACGAGGAGTGCCGCCGGGTGGCACGCGTTCGCACGCCGCGCATGGAGGCGTTGGACCTGCCGGCGCGCATGGTCATCACCACGACGCCGGCGCCCACGCCCCTCTTCGAGAAGATTCTCTCGGAGAAGGAGGGGCTCTTCCTCGCCCGCTCCACGACGCTCGACAACGCGGCCAACCTGGACCCGGCTACCGTGCGCCGGGCGCTCCGGCTGATCCACACCACGGACGGACGCCGCGAGTACGGCGGCGAGCTCTTCTGGGGGATGTCGGCATGCCTCTATCAGTGCGTCGACTGGAACGCCTCTCGGGTGAAGGACATCCAGTCCATCACCCCGCGCGTCGACAAGGAGGGCAAGCCCCGTCCGCTCTTCGACAAGGTGGTGGTTGGCGTCGACCCGGCCACAGGGGAGAAGAAGAACAGCGACCAGCACGGCATAGTCGTTGAGGGGGTCCGAGAGGAAGACGACGGCCTCGAGCACGTCTACATCCTGCAGGACCTCTCGATGCGCTCCCCGGACTCTTCGGCCTGGGCGAAGGCGGCGGTGGATGCTGTGCGCCGGTGGGAACACTTGGCGCCTCCGAGGAAGACTTTCATCTTCGCGGAGACGAACACCGGCGGAAGTATCGTGAAGGACTGCGTCCGCAACGTGGACGCGACGGTGAAGGTGAGGGGGGAGCGCGCCCGACAGTCCAAGGCGGAGCGGGCCGCGCCGGTGTCCGGCTATGCGGAGGCCGGGTTGGTCCACATGGTGGGCAAACACCACGCCCTGGAGAAGCAGCTCGGGAGCTTCACCGGGCAGGCGGGAGGGCACGCGAGGGATGACCGCGCTGATGCGTTCGCGTGGCCCATCTACAAGTACGTCTGCAGGAAGGCGCGGAACCGCGGCGCCCTGGGCAAGGCGGCCGCCAGCGCCGAGGACGAAGAGGACGAGGACGAGTAGCCGGCGGTGCGCCCCTTCTCGGTGGGCATGTCCTTCCGCTCGCGCGCAAAGGCCGCACTTGCCGGTCTGTTGCTCGGCCCCCAGGCGGGCCGCCCCGTCGTCCACGGGATTCCCATGTTCCCTCAGTCGGCGCGGCGCGGCTCGCGGGCGGTGCTCGGCGCCTACCGCACCAACGCCTGGCTGCAGGCCGTGGTGGACACTGTGGCGGAGGCAGTGGCGACGCCGCGCTGGCGCGTCCTCGTCCCCGTCTCCCAGGAGGGGAAGGCCGTCGCCAGAATCTGCAAGGCCATGTCGTTTCAGGAGCGCGACGGCCGCGGGACGCTCGAGCGTCACAAGGCGCTGGCGCGAGGCGTCGAGCGTGGCCACCTGGTCGAGCTGGACGAGCACGAGCTCATCAACGTGCTCGAGGCGCCCCACCCCCTCTTCACCGGCCGCGAGCTGCGCAAGGTGCAGCAGATTCACCTCGACCTGGCCGGCGAGTCGTTCCTGTGGCTTCGCCGCACGCTCGACGGCTCTCGGCGCGTCGTCGGCTTCGAGGTGATTCCACCTCAGTGCGTGACTCACACGCCCGGCGACGCCGGCGCGGCGGGGCGCTACCTCGTCACGTACCAGCGCCTGTCCTCCCAGGTGGAGGAATCCGAAATGCTCTGGCTCCGCCACTTGGACCCGGAGAACCTGTATGGCCGCGGAGTCGGGCGAGGGCAGGCGCTCGGCAACGAGATTGACACCGCCGAGTCCATCCAGGAGGCGCGGCAGGCCACGTTCGCCAGGGGCGGCCTGCCTGCGGCGGTTGTTGGCGTCGAGGGCGAGGACAGCGAGGACGCGGCGGAGGACCTCGAGAAAAAGTACCTGGACCGGAGCAACAACCCGACCAGTGCCGGGTGGGTGTGGTTCGTCCCCGGGGGCGTCTCGCTGTCGCAGATTCAGCAGGACTTCCGCGCGCTGCAGATGGACGAGTCAGAGAAGGGCGTGCGCGACCTCGTGCGGCAGTCCTTCAACATCCCCCCCGAGCTGGTGGGAGACCTCACGGCCTCCAATCGCTCGACGTCCGAGTCCGCCAAGTACACCCTGGCGGAGTACGCGGTCCTTCCTCGCCTCGAGTTCCTGCGGACGGAGTACCAGCTCCGGCTCGTGCCGCTCGTCGACGGGGACGCCGTACTCGACTACCAGGACCCCCGGCCGCACTCCTGGGAGCGGCGGCACCAGGCGATGACCTCGAGCTACGGCCCTCACGTCTTCTACAACGAGGCGAGGGAGCTCGCCGGCCTGGCCCCCGTGGAGAAGTTCAAGGGGGTGTCCTTCGCGCTCGTGCCGGGCGCCCAGCCTGTCCAGGACGGGCCCAAGGCGCCGCAGAACGCACCGCCACCACGGGGGCCCGGTAAGGGGTAGCCCAGGGCGCCGCCTCTTCTCTCGGGCCATGAGGGTCAAGAACAAGCCCACCCCGCCCGCTGACGGCGTCATCAAGTCGCTCGGCCACCTGGTCGAGAAGGCCGACGCCGGCGGCAAGCCGGTCTTTCGCATCACCTCCGATGTCCTGGACCGGCATCGCGACAGGGTGAAGCCGAACTCTCTCAAGACGGAGAACTACGAGAAGAACCCCGTCCTCCTGTGGAACCACAACGACTGCGAGCCTGCGATCGGCACCTGCCGCATCTTCCAGGAGAACGGCGAGTGGTTCATGGAGCCGAATTTCGACGGCATCGGCGAGCTGTCGAAGGACGTGGCCGCGAAGGTGGCCGCCGGCACCCTGCGCACCTGCAGCATCCGATTCCGCTTCCTCAAGTACGCGTACAACGAGGACGGAGGCCTCGACTACGAGGAGGTGGAGCTGCTGGAGGTGAGCATTACCAACATTCCCGCCAACCCCGAGGCACTCCGAGTGAAGAACCAGGCCCAGCACCAGAAGCAGAAGAGCGACACCACCCAGCCGGACGGCGAGCAATCGAAGGCGCTCGAGCAGCCCGACCTCGATGCGATTCAGGCCGCCTGCAAGGTCGCGTGCGAGGAGGCCACGAAGGCCTGCATGGAGGCGCTCGCCCGCGTCGAGGAGATGCTGGGAAAGCTCCTCGGTGACGAGGAGGCCGAGCAGGAGCCGGGGGAGGAGGCCGCCAACGCCAACGGAGAGGAGGAGCCTGTGGACGGCGAGCCCGCCAAGAACGAAGACGTGGAGATGACGGACGAGGAGGCCTCGGAGCTCAAGGCCTTCTTCAGCCAAGCGGTGGCCTCCAAGCGGAAGTGAGCGCCGCCCCTTCTCTTCTCTGACTGCAATGGGGCGCGGTGCGCCCCTTCCCCCCCACCAGAGAAGAGACACACCATGAAGTTTCCCAGGGTTCTCCAGCGCGCCATCGCCGCCGAGACCACGAAGGCGGTAGCGGCCGAGCGGGCTCGCCTCCACGCCGGTGCCCCGGCCGCCACCTCGGGCAAGAGCGACAAGGGCCCCAGCCGGGACGAGCTGCGCCTGGCCATGGGGCTACGGCTCAAGTCGCTCTGGATGCACCACCCCATGCACGCGTCGAAGTCGGCGGCGACCGACCGTGACTGGGTGAAGAAGAGCGCCAGCGCCTTCGAGTCCGTCTTCTCGCAGGGTGGCTCCCTCCTGGCGCAGCAGTACAGCTCGGAGGTTATCGAGCTGCTGCGGCCGCGGACGGTGCTCCTGCGTGCCGGCGCGCGCAAGGAGGTCTTCCAGGGGAAGCTCAACATCGGCCGGCTCAATGGCGGGGCCGTCGCGGAGTTCGTCGCCGAGGGCAAGGCGCCCACCATCAGTAAGATCGACACGGGCGCGGTCATCCTCGAGGGCCACAAGCTGATGGCCATCTACGAGCCCAGCAACGACATGCTGCGCAACCCCTCCGTCGATTCGGCGGGCACGCTGGCCGACGACCTCCTGGCCGCGATGGGCATCGCCTCGGACAAGAACGGGTTCATCGGCGACGGCATCGGGGCCAATCCCCTGGGCATCGTGAAGCAGGTGAAGCTCGCCACGAACAAGGTGGCGGGGGTGGCCATCACCCAAGCCAACCTCGCCAACGTCATCCGCTTCATCGATGCGCTCGAGCAGCGGGTGAAGGGCAGCAACCTGGAGCTCGAGGGCAACGCGCCATTCTGGAGCTTCTCCAGTGCGGTGGAGTCGGCGCTCAAGTCACTGACCTTCACGAACGGTGGATTCGTCTACCGGCAGCAGCTCGAGGACGGGAAGCTCAACGGCAAGCCCGTCTTCATCACCGAGAGCTACGGCGACAACTACTTCTTCTTCGGCTTGGCCACCCAGCTCTACTTCGGCCTGGACAACAAGGCGGGCGACATCATCCTCGACATGTCCCAGCCGCACTTCGCCGAGGACCTCACGATGATGAAGGCCATCTCGTACGTGGACTGGAAGCTCCGCCACGACAGGGCCTTCTCCTTCTCCGACAACGTGACGCTCGTCTGATGATGCTGGCCGGGCGCACCGCGGGCCCGGCCGCCCCTCCACCTCCCCGCAGTCCGCAGAGACCTCCATGCACAGCAGCTCCACCCATATCGGCGCCTACATCCGCACCGTCACGCCGGACGGCAAGGTGCAGGGGTACCCGCCCTCTGTCCTCACCGCCGGCACCGACTACGGCGACGCCTTCACCTACGATGGCGCCAAGTCCCTCACCCTCACCGTGGCGACGGGCGCCGCCACGGGAAGCCCCACCGAGCAGACATCGACTGTCTCGCTCCAGTCCTCGGCGGACGGCGCCGAGTGGTCCGACGTTGCCGACTCCACGGTGGCCCTCACCGGTGACGAGAAGGCGGGCGAGGTGGATGTCAACCTCACGGCTCTGCCCGCGGGGCACGGGAAGCTGCGGGCCAAGGTGGTGACGGCCTTCACCGGCGGCTCGAGTCCGAAGCAGTCGGTGGCCGCCATCGTCACCCTGGGCGGCTTCGGCTTCCTCCCCGTCTGAGCGGGGCACCCCTTCTCCCGGGGTGATGCCCTCCCCTCTCGACTTCGTGACGCTCGCCCAGGCGTCCGATCGGCTGAAGGTCTCCACCTCCGATGCGGAGCTCCCCGGCTTCATCACCGCGGCGAGCTCCGCTCTCGCGGGATGGATCGGGTACGAGGCGCACCGCCGGGAGGAGGTCGAGGAGTCCGTCCCGTCCGACGGCGGCGTGTACCTCTGGCTGCGCTCGGGTGCGGTGCGCCAGGTGCTGAGCGTAACCTTCGACGGCGCCGACGTGCCGCCCGGCACCTACCACATAGACAGCCCCACCCAAGGGCGCATCGTTCGCCGCTCGGGCACGTGGCCGTTCACCGGCACCTGGTCGCACGGGGTGGAGCCTCTCCCCCTGGCAAGCCATGACACGGGGCGGCTCCTCGTGCGCTTCACCGCGGGCTGGCGCACGCCCGGGCAGGTGGCGCTCGCGCTCGAGGCGGACCCCGGGAGCACGCTGCAGAGCGAGCTCCCGGCCGAGCTCAGGGAGGCCGTCCTCATCACCCTTGCCGCGCTGTACCGCCCGGCCGGGAGAGACCCCAACGTCGTGTCCCGCTCCACTGGCTCCGGCTCGGTAACGTGGCGCGCGGACCCGGCCGCGGTGCCCCCTCTTGCGCAGCAGCTGGCGCGCCGACACCGCAAGCTCCATCGGAGGCAGGCGTGAGCAGCCTCATCGCCGAGGACCTCCGCGAGTGGTTCCACCTGCGGCGGTGGCTCCGCACCGAGGACAACGGGCGCCGGGAGGTGTACGGCGCGATTGAGCGGCACCCTTGCCGCTGGGAGCCAGGTGCTCGCCGGGTTGAGGCGGTGGACGGCCGCACCGTCGTGGCCCAGGGCACCCTCTGGACGACGGCTCGCATCGGACAGCAGGAGCTCCGCAAGCTGCAGCTGTGGCTCCCCGAGGAGGACCCGACGAATGCTGGGCTGAGCCGCCAAGCCGTGCAGGTGTACGGCCGGACGGACCTGGAGACGGGCGCCTTCGACCATTCGGAGGTGGTGATTTGAGCCTCAGAGACTGCGAGCTCGACACCGCGAAGCTCCTCGAGGCCGCCGGCCTGGGCTCCCTGGCGGATGGCGAGCCGAACCTGTTCGCGGGGCCGTTCCCTACGAGCGCGCCGGACCGGATGATCGCATGTCGGCGCTCGGGAGCAGAGCCTCCCGAGCCCTACATCTCCAACACCCGACTGCACATCCACAGGGAGACGGTGACGGTGCTGGTGCGCGGTACGGCCGAGCCCGGCAGCTACACGGACAGCGGCAACTTGGCGCGGGCGGCGTGGAGCGCGCTCTTCGAAGTTCGTCCGCCCGAGTACATCCGCGTCCTCGCGGAGGACGGGGGGCCCACCTACCTGGGCAGCGACGACGCGCAGCGGCCCCAGTGGAGCTTCACGATTGGCCTCGAGTACCTCTCCGCTTCGGCGCCCGGCGTGGTGGTGCCCCTCACCCGGGAGGCCTCCCTGCTCGTCGAGGGGCTCTCGGTGGCGGGGGACACCCTCGTGGGTCGGATGCTCCAGCTCGGCGCCCTGCCCTTCGCGGACTTCCCCTCACCCGCGGGCCACGCCGGCGCGCTGCTCTTCGACGCGGACGCAGGCGAGCTCCGCGTCTCGGACGGCAGCGCGTGGCACGCGGTGGGCGCTCCCGCTGGGCTTCCCGCCGGCGCCCTCACGGTCACCGGGGTTGCCGCCGGCGAGGACGGGCTCACGCTGCCGACGGGGGTGCGGCTACGCCTGGGGAGCAACCCCTCGGCTTACCTGTCGGCGCCCTCCCCCTATGACGACATGCTCGAGACGCCCGGGAGCCTCCGTGCTCGAGTCCTGGCGCTGCAGCAGGGCTACCTCGCTGGAACCGGGGTCGGGCTGACCATCGCCTCGGGCTCCATCCTCGGGCCCGCGGTGCGGCTGCGAGCGGGGCTCCACGTGTCGGAGCCGGCCAGTGGACGGCCGGACTCGGACGGCCTCCTGCTCCTAGTTGAGAATTCGGACGGCCTGGGCGGCTTCGTGCAGGCCTTCGGTGTGCGGCACGATGGGACGACGGTGCAGGCCCTCGCGGATGCCACCTCCGCACCGGGGAACGTCACTGCCAACACGCCGCGCGGCTTCGCGACGGTGCCCGCCGGCGCCGGCGCCATCACCATCACCAGCGCCTGCGCTCGCGCTGGCTGCCAGGTGCAGGCCTGGGTGCAGCAGGCAGCGGCCGACACGGCCGGGCCCCAGCTGCGTACCAGCACGCCCACAGCCGGCGGGAGCTTCACCATCCATTGCTCGCCACCGCCCGCGGGGCCTCTCCGCGTGGCGTGGCGAATCGACTGAGGGGCCATGGCGACAACCGCAGGGACATTCACCGAGGCTCAGCTCGCGCACCACCGGGCCATGGTGCTCCAGCTCGAAAATAAGAAGGCCAAGGAGGACGCCGCCCGCGCGGCCGACTCTCCGGCCGTCCGCCAGCTCGCCGTCTCGCTACACGCGCTGTGGTGCCCGGAGCACCAAGCGGGGGTCCTCTGCACCTGGGACACGGTCGCGGATGCCAATAACGCCGAGCTCGCCGACTGGACGGACCCCAAACACCAAGAGTGGCTGGGAATCGCCCGCACCAGCCTGGGCGTCCAGCTCAAGCTGGGCTTCCGAGTCTTTGAGCCGGGCAGCTCCACTCCCCTCCCAGTGCCCCCGGGCCTCTGAGCGCCACCCC
>Ga0307405_10000115_pt1 | contig 32236 bp, 30 predicted proteins | sample 322Cmetagenome_2_FD_203311 | JGI IMG/M metagenome (GOLD analysis project Ga0307405, IMG submission 203311) | Maize rhizosphere microbial communities from greenhouse at UC Davis, California, United States - 322HYB-C-1 | ecosystem: Host-associated > Plants > Roots > Rhizosphere > Soil | place...
CCGAAAGGCCGCTGACATTGTTCGACATCTCGGCGTAATGTTCATAGCCTTTGACGTTCTTGAAGTGCTGGCTGCCCAATTCATAGTTGCGGGTCGCACTGTCGGTATATTGTGGCAGATAATGGCGGACCAGCCGCTCGGCCTCTTGCTCGGTCTCGGCACAAATCGCAGACATGTGGATGCGCGGACGGACCGCATCATACCCCATTCCAATGCGCTCCTTGTGAAAATCCGCGAGGTCCGCATGATATTCACTCCACGCCTTTTGGGGAATGATGAGAGGGTGCAGACCCAGCTTCGCACCGACCGCCGCCGATGTCGGCGAACCCCAGGCATAGCTCATGTCGCTAATCAGCTGTCCGGCGTCGCGCGGACGCGGACGCATTGTGACGTCTTCGTAATTATAATATTCGCCCTGGAACGAGAACATTTCCTGGGCGATAGCCTTGCGGATGACCTGGATGCCCTCAAGCATGCGATCACGAGACTCGTTCATGTCAATGTCGAGCTGACGGAACTCCCGGCGCGCCGCACCGCGACCAAAGCCCACAATCAGCTTCCGATCGGGACCTATAAGATTATGCAGCATCGTCATGTCTTCGGCAAGACGAAGCGGATGGTGCCAGGGAACGACAACCACCATCGTGCCGAAATCGATCTTTTTTGTGGCCCCGGCGAAATAGGTCAGCAACTGTAAGGGGTTAGTGGTCATTGTATAGGGGCTTACATGATGTTCGACCGTCCAGAGTGAGTCGAAGCCCTGCTCCTCTAGCTTGAGCGCTGTGTCGATCTCTTCCATGAAGCGCTTGACGTCAGACTGTGGATCAAGTGGGGGAGCCGCTTGGCCCTGCTCAATTGCCTCATACCGATGCCAGTCCTGATAATTCTGGATATACAGCGTAATTCCGCAGCGCATAAGACTCTCTTCTCCCGTCGCGCAGACTGATTCATCGTCTGTCATACATCAGCTAAGCTGCCACAGGGATGCAAGTTCACTACACCAGAGTCAAGTGAATATGCGAACGACTTCTTACCGATTCCAAACGCCGGATTGCAGAACGTACTCGCCGAACGGGACATGGCTACAGCAAACGCTTTGGCTACCTGAGTTTTTGGTTATGACGCTGGCACGCTAGCCCGGTGCCGTTTCATTCGACTGTCGGTTCAAGCAAGCAGTTAGGCATTCGACATGTTGTCCGTAATGCCGAAATGGGGATAAGGTCGACATATTAACATCAACATCGAGGCAAGCAGGAAACCTGCGCCGAACAAGATGATGACTTGCTCATAACCCCACCAGCGCAGCAGCAGAGCAGGCAATTGCTGCCCGCCCAGGCAACCGAGCATGAATACGCCATAGAAAATGCCCCCTATCGCCCCATAATCGCGTAGACCGAAATAGCGCGTCGTTAGATAGGCGATCATGTTAAATTCCGCGCCTGTGGAAAGCCCCACAAGGATGGCAGCGGTGACCGCGATCCAGTAGCTCGATGGAAGAAAGAGAAGAAGGATGCTGCTCACCAGCGGAAGCATCAGCGCAAACGAGGCCAGCCGCGGTGCAAAAACATGATCCATGAAGGCTCCCGCAAGAAGCCTGCCGCACAGGGCGGCCATGCTGAGGCTGCTCAATACGCTGGCTGCAAGCAGAAGGGAAAGACCCTGCGATGTCAGCATCGGTACCAAATAGACGATATACCCGGTAATTCCCATGCCGGCGAACATAAAGGACACAAACATAACCCAGAACTCGAGCGTTCTGATAGCTTGACCCTGCGTTAGCCCAACCAACTGTATTGGCTTCTCGGCCTTCGACTGCCTGATGTCCTGCGAAGTCTCCCGGAAGAAAAACCACGCCAGCGGAAATACGGACAGGAACATATAAGCGCCAAGGGCGAAATAGGCGACACGCCAGTTGGCCTTTTCGATGACTAGTGTAGCGAGGAGTGGAGATATAGAGCCAGCTATATTCGAACCGCAAAGGGCGATGGATACCGCCAATCCGCGCGCTTTCGTAAATCGCTCTACAATAATTTTCTGCCAGATAATGGCGGATACCAGCGTATGCCCGGCGGCTATTACTATATAGCAGGCGAAAAATGCTGCGATGGAGTTGGGAATGAGGCCCAGTATCATAGTGCCGAGTGCTAGGACAATTGTTCCAGCGAGCGTCAGCGCTCGAGCACCGAACCATTTGATCAACTGGCCGGTAAATGGCGCACCGATAATACCCATTATCCCGATCGATGCAAAGGCCGCCAGGATGATTTCTGCACTCCAACCAAATTCCCGCCGGATCGGACCCATGAAGATGCCGATCGAATAGGGAAGGATGGATGCCAGTCCGACCCCCATCATCGCGGCAAGCAGAAGCGGCCAATCAGCACCGAACTCTTGGCGAGCGGTTTGATATCCGGTTGATGAGGTCAAGACATGCTACCTTCGTTGTCGCCGCTAAGATCAGGATATGGCCGGCAGAACAGCATCAGGGTGGCCGGCCATGAAACACGCCCCAAACAGAACCAAAATGTTGTCAAAGTTCCCGAAATGAAATAGCAGAGCCGGTAGCTGCTTTCCCCGCGCGTACCGATCATGAGCGCGCCGAACAGGACGCCGCCAATAGATCCGAAATTTTGCAGGCCAAAATAGCGTGTGGTCAGATACGTGATCATATTATACTCCGCGCCTGACGAGAGACCCGTAAAAATGGCGGGGGAAAAGGCCACCCAATAGGTTTTGCGTCCGGAATTCATCATCCGCGGCCAGCGCCAGGTACGCGCCAACCCTTTTGATGACTTTGCCGGAAAAAATTACGCCAATCACACCCAAAACTGTGGAAAGCGTGAATCCTGTTACGACGATTTCCGCGTTCCAACGAAAATCCCGTCCGATAGGATCTATGAACACACTAAGCGTATAGGCAAGAATGGCCGACAGGCCTGAGCCCATCATCGCATTCAGCAACAACGGCCAGTCGGCACGGAACTCTTCCCGAGCCGTTCGAGTTTCAATAAGTGGGGTCATAAGCGCCAAATTCTTGTGTTTAAGGCGCTGCTTTCGTCAGCCACCCTTCGGAACCGTAAAATAGACCACCGCTGTCCGGTTGCTGATCCGCCATCCGTCCTCAGTGCGGACTATATGGTCGAAATAATGGCCTGTATTTGCCTGTCCGTTTTTTTCAATCGAGACCAGTTTGGTCAGACTGGTAACATGATCGGCATCGACCATCTCGATGACCGGATTGGTAAAATGATGACCGGACGGATGTTTGCCGCCGCTCATAACCTCGATTATCGCGTCCAGTCCATCCGCCACACCGCCTCCGGCAGCGGTGAAGTCGAAGACCGCATCTGGGGTGAAAATCAATCCAAGGTCTTGCCATGGTCTAAGACCGCGTGAACCGTTGTCCATCACATGAGCATATCGGCCAAGAACGTTGTGGATACCAAGGTAATCCTCGAACTTCATTGCAATCTCTCCGGTTGTGGTAGCCTCACGCCCTTTTTAATTATATTGCGCGACTGATACCGCCATCGATGCGCCAAACTGCTCCCGTCGTGTAATCTGACAAGGGGCTGGCAAGCAGGGCGACTGCGGCCGCAATTTCCTTCGCTTGTCCGAGGCGTGGTATTGTTTGGGGGAACAGGTCCGTCGCCCAGCGCCTCTCCATCTCTGCCTGATCGTCAGGCCAGCCTAGCTGATCCCGCAAGGTTTCCAGGAAAGTCTGCGCACCTTCGGTCAAGATCATGCCCGGCGCAATTGTATTTACCGTTACGCCATGCGGGGACAGATTGGACGACAGGTTGAGGCTCCAGTTTTCCAACGCCGCCTTCGCCGCCCCATAATCGTGCATGCTACCGACACGCTGGCGCCCAGCCACTGAAGACATATTGATAATGCGGCCCCAATTGCGCTCAATCATCGTTGGCGCGAAATGACGAGCCAGCCATGTGGCGGCCAGGAAATTGATCTTGAAACTGTTTATATAGTCCTGCGAGTCCAGATCGTCCCAGGACGGATTATCGCCACGAACGGTGCCACCGGCATTGTTGACCAGAATATCGATCCCGTCGAAAGTTTCATCTGCTATTCGAGCGACTGCCGCGCAGCCCCCATCACTCTGAAGATCGCCGACAGCTGCAACGGCTTGGCCTCCGTTGGCCGAGATCTTATCTGCGACGGCGAGAGTGCGTTCCTCATTGCGGCCATTGACGACGACGGCTACACCCTCCCTAGCGAGAAACTCGGCGATAGCCTCGCCTATTCCTGAGCTGGCGCCTGTGATGAGCGCCCGTTTTCCTCTCAGGCCAAGTTCCATACCTTCTCCTAAGGCACATGTGCCGGTTATGCAGTTTCAATATAGGCAGACAGAAACTGACTGTACACGAGTCTTGTACATATCTGAAAACGTCCGCACAATTCAATTTTGACGAGTCTCCCATCTCCCACATGAAGTCGCGGTTGTCGCCGGTACATAATTGGGTGAGTCGCTACGGGAAGGGTATCTTCAACCAAAGCCGCCATCTATTGAGTAAAATGGCAAACAGCCGCGTGCAGCTGGCCAAGCAGATTGTGGTCCTTCGCCAATTTCTTTATCAAGTTTGCTTGGCGCAACCCAGTCAAGTAGCTAGACACATGCATAGTAAATATGCAAGCCCGCATTATATCGATGCGAGACAAGCTCAGCGGTATGCTCGAACGGCTAGAAGCATCGTGCCCTGCGTTGTCATTCGCAGGTAGAGGTCGAGAAAAAGGCGATAGCTGCAACGGGCACGCCTTGGCGATCAGGAGAAGGTGTATGCTGCTGAAAGAATTTGAAAATGAAAATGCCAGCGACGAGCAGATCGCTGACTTTGTCGAGAATTTCGACCATCATTCGACATTTTTTCGGGACAATTACTTCAATATAATCAGATACATAGTCAGCAAAAAACCGATTTTTCGTTCGCCAGCATATGGTGGGTTTTCCATGGTGTGCAATTATGAAGCCATGCGTGTCGTCGCGACCGATACGAAAACCTTCCCCAATGAGAATTCGTCTCGGGTCATCCCGAGCGGCCCCCTGCCGCCGCTTATTCCTGTCGATCTCAATCCTCCTGATCACACATTTTACAGACGGGCTCTCAATCCGCTGTTTTCACCCAACGCTATGGCGCGGCGGAGGGACGATACGATCCAGCTGGCCCGCGAGCTTCTCGCTGCGGTCCGGAAGAAGGACCATTTTGATCTTATAGACGATTACGCCAAGCCTCTGACCGGCATCACGTCCTTCGAGCTGCTCGGAATCGAGCCGACAACCTGGCCTGACTATGATACGCCGATCACCAATTCGACCTTCTCCATCGGTACCCTGGAAGAAAGAGCCTCGGGCTATCTGGCCTATGAACATCGGGTGCGCGAAGCGGTGGCGAAGGCAGTCAAGCAACCCGACCCGGCGACGGTGATTGGCGCTATGGCGCTCAGTACTCTCGACAATCGCAACATATCCGAAGATGAAATCTGCCAAACAGTTAACACGCTCATTATAGGAGGGCTGGGCACAACCCAGGCTGTCGCTGGCTCCTCCGCTCTGTATCTTTCACGTAATCCGGAACGAAAGCGGGAACTCATCGAGCATCCCGAGCGCCTGAGCTTTGCAGTGAACGAGTTTCTTCGCCTATTCTCTTCCGCGCCGATAACCGGGCGGGCTGTTCCCGACGACGTCCAACTGTTCGGGGAGGCACTGCATGCCGGTGAGACTCTTGGCTTGTTCTGGGCCGCCGCGAATTTCGATCCGAACTTCATCGATCGGCCGTTTGAGGTCGATTTCCAGCGCGCGTCGTCCCGTTCCATCACTTTTGCCATGGGACCGCATATGTGCCTGGGGCAGCATCTTGCCCGGCTCGAACTGGAAGCCATGATCATGGTATTGCTGGAAGACATGCCCAACTACGCTATCATCGATGATGGCATCGTTCCCGCGCCGGATGTTGCTTCAATCTTGGCATTTGTCCACGTGCCTGTCCGGGCTGGTTGACCTTCCACACTAAACCAGCCGCTTGCAGGGTAGGGTGGCCGTGGCGGCGCCTCCATTAACAATGGTCACGCCGTAGAAGATAATTGCATAGATTCAGAGAGCTAAATGAGATCAGCGTCGCTTGGTGCACGCGTCTTTTTACCGCGTTGTATATCGGAAAATTGGTTCCACGCCTTACGACAGGCTCAGGACGGCCTTTCCGGTGTCCTGCATTACACGTGGACCTTGCCCATTATTACGATTGATGCGGACAGCTCAGCTTGCTCAGTCTTTATCCAGCGGGAATGGTTTCCACGCGCGAAGCAGGCCGATCGCGCCGAACGCGCAGCGGGTCACTATGGAAACCAAGGCCATCGTTTCCGTAAGCGCCGCGATCCGCCAGTCCTGACCCGTGGGGTCGGTCACCCTTCCGTCTGGAGACGGATACCAGCCTATGATCAGCAATTGTGCCACAACAGGTCAGGCCTAATATGCCACGCCGACAAGTTCCTCGCAGATCTGCCAGAGACGCATCGCCGAGGCATCATTGGATGCTGCTTCAGAGGGCTCTATGCGCTTCCGTTCATAAAAATATCCACCCGATGGAAGGGCGTTGCGGGATTCACGCGCCAGCCACAATAGCGTATCGGCAGCCTGCTTCGGGCTCACCAATTCTCCACGCTCGATGGCCGCTGCGAAATATGCCTTGGTTTGATCGTCGGCACTGTCGGGAAAATTGGATTGCACCGTTCCCGGGTGAATGGCGCTCGAAATAATTTCGGGATGCCGCCTGGCCAATTCCCGAGTGAACAAGATGTTTCCCAGCTTGCTCTGCAGATAGGCCATCGCACCATGATATTCCTGTTCGAACTGTATATCGTCCCAGAACATATCATCGATGAAGCTGTGGCCGACCGATGCTGTGGTGACGACATGGCCTTGTCCGGCTTGGGACATGAGGGGAAGCAAAATTCCCGTCAATAAAAATGGAGCGAGGACGTTTCCGGCGAAAGTTTGTTCAAGCCCGTCGACCGTCACGGTCTTTTCGCCTAAAATTTGCCCCGCATTGTTGATGAGAACGTTGATGTGGCCGGTTAGCTCTGCAATCTTCTGCGCCGCCTGTCGCACCTCGGCCATTGACGATAAATCAGCGCGTATCCAATCGATGCGGGCCCCTCGAACACTCTCGCCGATGGCGACCTTAGCGGCCTCGATCCGGCCGGCGTTACGGCCCAAAGCTATGATCTTGAAACCGTCTTTGGCCAGACCAAGGGTAGTTTCAAACCCGATGCCTGAACTGGCACCCGTAATGACAGCAACTTTGTTGTCGTTCATCTGCGCTGCGAAAATTCTTCCGTACCTCTCAATTTTTCGCTGATCGCATAACGCATGTTTTCTAACAACTTCTATCTCGGATTTCGGTGAGATTTTACTGCAAAAGTACCTGCAGAAGTTCGGCTTGACCTCCGCCCTAGCGTCTGCAGACAGTAGAGAAAATGAATATTGCAGCCTCACCTTCTAGAGGAAAAGCATTGAAGGAGAGAGATGATTCATGCAACCTTTGCAAAGGTATTTTGGCCTTGATGGCAAAATGGCGCTGGTAACGGGCGCCGCGCGCGGTATCGGCGAGGCGGTGGCCGAGACGCTGGCCGGTTGCGGTGCTACGGTTGTGGTTTCCGACCGTGATGGCGCGGGCTGCGAGAGCGTTGCGAATGCTATCAACGCTGGGGGCGGAACAGCTTTCCCGCTCGTACTGGATATCAGCGATCAGAGGAAGATCGAACAAGGCTTTGCGAAGGCCAAGGAAATGCTGTCCGGTCGTCTGGATATCCTAGTAAACAATGCCGGGATGATCGGCGTTTTGCCCCTCTTTGACGAACGTGTGGAGATCTGGGACCGGATGTATGCCGTGAACATCCGCGGGACCTTTCTTTGCGCTCGAGAAGGTGCGGCGATCATGCGGGAAGCCGGAAAAGGTGGGCGGATCATCAACATTTCATCTTCGGCGGCCATCCGTCCGGTGCTTGATGGTATCGCGCCATACAGCTCGTCAAAGGGGGCAATCAACACCATGACACAAGGCCTTGCGTACGATCTTGCACCCGACAATATCACCGTGAACGTTGTGATGCCGCACGCAATTCGGCACTCAACGGATAGTGCGCAGTATGACGAAAACAAGACGGCCGTTACGGGTGGCGCAGCCATCAATTCCGAGCGGTACCGGCTGCCAGGCGGGCAAGGCGGGCCCCAAGATATCGCCTCGCTTGTCGCCTTTCTGGCGGGGCCTGGCGGAGGTTATATTTCCGGCCAGCAACTGCTGGTCGATGGCGGCTATATGTTAACGTGACACCTCAATCGGATTGTCAAACCAAGCTTGTGACAGGATGAAATGGATCTTGGCCTGAAAAATCGCCGAGCCTTTGTCGCCGGCTCCAGCAGCGGGATAGGCGCAGGGATGGCCATAGGGCTCGCGCGTGAGGGTTGCGAAGTCATTGTGCATGGCCGTAAGCTTGAACGCGCCGCCGAAGTTGTCGATCGGATCCGCAAGGAAGGCGGAAAGGCAATTTCTGTCATCGGAGAGTTGGACACGTTACCATCGGTTGACGACCTCGCTGCACGCGCCCTGCAGACCGGACCGATCGACATCCTCATCAATAGCGCCGGTGCGTGCCAGGACGTGCGCGACTGGTTCGACGTACCGATGGAAAACTGGTTTCACCAATATCAGATATCGGTGGTCTATGCCGTTCAACTCATCCGCGCGATGGTGCCGTTGATGCAGGAGCGCGGTTGGGGGCGCGTGCTCAACGTCAGCAGCACAGCCGCCTATCATGGCATGACGAGACATCCGGAATATTCAGCGGCGAAAATCGCCAATCTATCGGTTAGCGCGAGCCTGGCAATTCGATTGGGCAATAGCGGCGTAACCGTAAACACGCTGGTTTCCGGACTGGTCATGACGGAGCATACGGAGCGTGCGGCCAAGATATCGGGGGAATCGATCGGACTCGATCCGGACGACCCCGATTTCATGCCGAAGGTCCTTCGCGATGCATGGGGCGCCAACATTCCGCTGGGACGGGGCGCGACGATGGAGGAAATGGCCGCAGCCGCCTGCTTCCTTGTATCGGAACCTGCCAGTTTCATCACTGGAGCTTGCCTCAGGGTCGACGGCGGCGGAGCCGGAATTACATTCTAGGGAATGACAGCGATCATTCGCTAAATCGAAAATCTTTGAATTGGGAAGGTCGCAATAGGTGCGGAATGGCAGCCGAATTGGAACTTTGCTGGGGTACGGTGCGACAAGCTGGCTTGGCGGAGTTGATTGAAGTTGCGGGTAGCGCCGGTTTCCAGGCAATTACTGTAGGACCCGATCTGGTTGATCAGTCGGGACTTGGAGCCGCCGAATTGCGATCACGGCTCGGCGACGCCGGCGTGCGAATTTCGAATATTGACGCGCTGGTGAGTGCATTGCCAGGCATGCCCACGCCCGAGTTCATCGAGAAGACGTACCGGTCCTATGGTACGGGCCTCGATGTTCGGCGGGGCTTCACCATAACCGAGGACACGTTTTACCGTACCGCGGAGCGGACCGGCGGGGACTCGGTAAATGTGGTCCATTTCGGCGGTGACCCGGCCACGCCGCTTGAAGCGATCGCGGAAGCTGTTGCCGGGGTGAGCCGAAGGGCTGCCGTACACGGGCTGATGATTGTGTTCGAATTTCTGCCGGAGACGGCGGTTCCGGACATCAATACGGCGGCCCGGCTGGTAGAAATGGTGAGCGAACCTAATATGAAAATCATGTTCGATACACGACACCTCGCGCGGTCTGGAGGAGGTGTCGAAGATGTCGTGCGCCATGCCGACCTCATTGGAGCCACCCAGTTCAGCGATCTCAAATGGGCAGAACGCAATGCCGAAAATCGCCTGCTTCCCTATGATGGTGACTTGCAGTTGCAAGCCATGCTTGATGCGGTCCGCAAAGCGAAACCGGAGGTTCCGATTGGCATCGAGGTATTCAGTACTGTCCTTTTCGAACTTTCGGCGGCGGAAGCTGCAGAGCGGGCGGCCACGACCCTAAGGAAACTGATCGACGCGACCGAGGCGGCAAAATAACGCCAAGATGGGAAACAGAAATGGAGTTTGAGGGCAATGCAGCGGTGATTACGGGCGGTGCTAGCGGAATCGGTAAGGCGCTCGCGCGACTGCTTTCTGCAGAGGGCATGAATGTGGTCATCGCCTCCACAAATTCCGAGCGGCTGAACGCCGCTGCCGAGCAACTCAACGCCGAAGGGGGCCGCGTCACTCCCATGGTTTGCGATGTATCAAATCGGGAAGCCGTGCGAGTGCTGGCTGCCAAGGTGGAGAAGGAATTTGGTGGCACTTATTTGCTTTGCGCCAACGCGGGAGGGAGCACCACCGGACCTCTGCTTGATCATGGCGACGGTGATTGGGACTGGGTTATCGATGTCGTATTTCGTGGGGTTACAAATTGCGTGCAGGCCTTCTACCCGGCTATGGCGAAGCGCGGCTCTGGCAAAATTCTTATCACCGGTTCGCATATGGGCTGCGCTCCCGACATGATAATAAACCACGGCCCTTATGTCGCGGCGAAGGGAGGGGTTCATGCGCTTGCCGCCTCCCTGCGACCGGAAGCCGCAAAGAATGGGGTTGGCGTCTCCCTACTGGTTCCCGCAATGACTGAAACCGACATGGTTTCGTCTCCCCAACGCGCCCGTCAATCGCGCTACGGCCCCGCAGTGGAAAGAGACGGGATCGAGTTGAGAGAAGGCGCTCCGGCACCCCTGCCGGATTTCCCGCGTGCGATGTCACCCCAGCAAGTGGCCGAACGTGCGCTCGCCGGTCTGAAGGCTGATATTGGAATCATCGCAACTCATGCCGCGATGATGCCCTCCGTCAGGGAATATGCAGAGCGTGTCGTCGCCGCTTACGAGGATGCGGCAAAATATCCCTGACAAGGATACGAGAATATTTAGCCGAATTCAAACCCTATCAGCTGTGGATGGGAGATCAGGATGAAGCCTGTACTTTCAGGGTTTAGCCAATTGGCCTATGCCACCAATGATTTGGAGCACGCGCTCGCAATCTATTCCGAGCAATATGGAATTCCCTCATTTCATCGACTGGAGGCGCAAATTTTTGCGAGGGTAGGCGATAGGGTCGGGCAGGCCGAGTTGAAGATCGCCCTAGCGAATGTCAGGGGCGTCAACATCGAAGTGATCGAAGCCACCAAGGACGTTGGCGGATTTTTCACTTCGGCGATCAGCGGAATGTCGGGCTTCGCTATTGCGCTTCACCACGTGTGCCAACGGCTCGAAGGCGGCATATCCAACTGGGACGCGCATCTTGCGAATTTGCAGATGTCCGGGCGCGAAATCGCTCTTCATGGAGATGTTGGAGACCACGCACGGCTTGTTTTCACCGATGATCGGAAGATGCTGGGCGCCTATATTGAGCATCTTTGGATGACGCCCGTGGCATGGCAAGAAATCGATCGGAATGTACCTTTTCACGGTGATTGATGTGGATGGCCGCTGGTAGACATGCGAGATGAACCTCGAACCGCTGGCTACCATATGAATATTTTGGGCTGATCACGATATCAGCCGTCGCCATAGGTTTTGATCTGGACCATGCGGAAACCATCGAGCCGCAGCATGATTTCGTTTTCCTTCGCGAATGCCGCGACTGCTTCCTCTCGAGCCATACAGGGGCCGAACTCTTCGGCGTCAGCTTCGCTCCAATAACATATTTCGCTCAACGTATCGTAGGGTGCCACACCGCCAACAAAAGCGCCGATCATGTTGGTGGATTCAGGGGGTATAGGATAATTGCGGTTATAGGTAGCGAACAGCGGTTTGCCGTTGCGTTCCAAATGCCTGAGGACCAGCGGGACATGATTGTTCTCATAATGGTCGACGAATTGCCGGCGCGACATGGCGGGATTCTTCTGTAATAGCACAAATGTCCTGATCGCTGGCGGTCCGTCGAAACCGGTGGGACGCGGAGCCAGTGATACAGGCGGAGCATGAACCGCTTCGACAGCAAATTTCTTCCCTTGTGCGGCATCGAAAATCTCCGCTTCAAGTCTTCCGATTGCGGGAAGGGCATCAGCGTTTGCGACCGCCTTGATTATTTCCGCTTCGCCAGCGTCATCGGCGAAAATCCATTCGCAAATCATATCAAGACCTGTCTCGACAAAGGGTGAACCTGCTGCCACCAGAGCGTCCGATCGTTCATCCGTGACATAATGGCGCCGGTGATTCTGCACGAGTGGCAGTATTCGCGAAATGAGAGGCACATATTCGTCTTCGTAGCGCTCATTTAGCTGAGCGCGGGACATGCCGGCTTTTGCCTTGAGCAATGCCATTATTTTTACCGGCATGATATTGTCCTGTCGGTATCATAACCCCGATCGATCTATTGCGATTGAGGTGCCTGAAGCCGTCGCCAGTTGGGTTTGGAAATTTCAGCTCTGCAGATCGATGATGTTTCGCACCACCTTTCCCTCACGGAGCGCGTCCATTGCCTCGTTGATTCGCTCGAGAGGATAGTGATCATTGATAAGCGTGTCGAAGTCGAGTTTGCCCTGCATATACCAGTCGACAAGTTTGGCTGCACCATAGCGTCCCTTGAAATCGCCGCCCGACGACATTTTGAATGACCTTCCGATGCCGATATCGGATTTATCCAGTGTGATTTCCGCGCCGTCACGCATCATGCCGACCATGACGCATTCGCCGGACCCGTTGCGTGTAGACCGCATGGCCTGCCTTGCGACTTCGGGATGTCCCACAGCCTCTACCACGATGTCGGCACCTCCGTTCGTCAATGTGGTGATGTGATCGCCGACCCCTCCGTTCACATTGGCGGGGTTGATGAAATCCGTCGCGCCAGATTTGCGTGCCACCGCCTCCTTGGCGGGGTTGGTATCGACTGCGATGATTCGGCTCGCCCCCGCGAAGCGGGCGCCCTGAACCGCGCTCAGACCGATTCCTCCCATGCCGAATATGGCAACAGTCGAGCCGGGCCTGATATCAGCGGCTTCTATTGCGGCGCCGACGCCTGTCGCGACGCCGCAGGCGGCGAGACAAGCTCGGTCGAAAGGCGCATCGTCAGGAATTTTTGCGACTGACGATTCGATGATCACGGTACGTTCAGTGAAAGTACCAGAATTCACGAACCGCCTTATCTGCTTGCCATTGAGATAGAAGGGAGAGTTCAGTCCGACGAAGCCCCTGTACATGTCTTGACAGAGATTGGAGCGGCCGCTCAGGCACTCGCTGCAGCGGCCGCATTGCGGCATCACCGTGGTGATGACGTGATCGCCCGGCGCAAGCGATGTCACCATCGAGCCGACTTGCTCGATGACTCCGGAGCCTTCGTGGCCGAGAACAACCGGAAACCCACCAAAATCGACCGCTCCGTCGAGCACAGAAAGGTCGCTGTGGCAAACGCCCGTGGAGTGGAGGCGAATGAGGACCTCGTCCGGTTCCGGGTCACGTAGGTCCAGCTCGACGACTTCCATTGGCCTGCCCACCCCGAATGCGACTGCGGCTTTCGTCTTCAATTGATCATCTCCTTGCATGCCCAGGCCGGAAGGCGGAGCCGGCAAGGCGAATTTGTGGTTATGCCAATGCCAGGCTGCTCATGATCATCTTGCGGCAAGGGCTAATTTAGCTATACACGAGTTTACTCAAGGTTCAAGGAGGCGATCGGTCGACCCGATAGCGCCATGCGCCTTTGTGAACGCGACACCATTGTATTATCTCCGCTAAGCGGATGAAATCGATATATAAAGCTACATAGTGGAGCAGATTGATATATGCGGCTAGTCCACCACATCGCGCTAATTATGCGCGCAGTAGGTTTCAAACCCAATATTTGACGTTTGATAATGCTTGAATATTGCGAGGATCCGAATTTGGTGACGAAAGCCGTTAAAGCGAAAGGGAGGGAATGTCTCATTTGTTTGGGCCTGAGAGCAAATGCGCCATCGTCACGGGAGGAGCGCGTCCCGATGGAATTGGATGGGCCTCTGCTCTGGCGCTCGCCCAAGAAGGCTATTCCGTTATGGTCACGGGGGCGACGGACGAAGAAGTAAGCGGTGCGCCAGACCATCCATCAATTGTCGCTCGTCAGCTCGATGTTCGGAGCAACGACGCGATTAACGCGCTCTTCGGTCAATTTTTGCGTCTGGACGCGCTCATAACCTGTGCGGGTGCAGCCGCTCGGGATACAGAGTTCACGCCCGAAGGCTTTGCCGATATCGTCGATATAAACCTGACTGGAACAATGACTTGCTGTCTAGCAGCCCGGTCTCTGCTCGACCAGGCGCGGGGAGCGATCGTAACGATCGGATCGATGTATTCGCTTTTCGGTAGCGGCATCGTCCCCGCATATTCTGCCAGCAAGGGCGGTGTCGTGCAGCTCACAAAATCCCTTGCCGTGGCTTGGGGGCCGAATATTCGCGTCAATGCAGTCCTGCCCGGCTGGATTCAGACCGCGATGGGCCGGAACGCTACGAATGAGGATGTCGCCCGAACTGCGATCATAAAGCGAACACCTGCGGGCCGCCTTGGCGAGCCGGATGATCTTGCCGAGGTCATACGCTTTTTGTGTGGGCCCGGTAGTCGATTCGTCACGGGAGCGATAATCCCGGTCGATGGCGGTTATCATATCAGTGGATGACAGATCCTGTCGCGAGATTAGCAACAATAAGGCCCGGCTCATTATGCAACTGGCGAAAGAAGATATCGAACAAAGATAAGGGAGGGTGTTATGGATAGCGAGCTTGCGACCATGGTTGATCTGCAGGGGGCCAAGCGTCCTGTCCGCTGGGGGCACGGTGCGCTTCGTACTGACCGCCGCTTCGTGCCCCAGTCGGTTTATATCGACTCCGAACGTTATGAATCGGAAGTTCGGCTTCTGCGCAGCTCATGGTTGATGGGTTGCCTGGATATGGAAATTCCTGAACATGGCGACACCGCCTTATTTGAGGCACTGGGGCAATCGATCCTGATTGTCCGTCAGAAGGACGGAGACATCCTCGCCTGGCACAACGTCTGCCAGCATCGCGGTGCGCGATTGACCTGCCAGGCAATGAAGAATGCCCGGCGGTTCGTCTGTCCCTATCATTCATGGTCCTTCGGTCTCGACGGCAAGCTTGTGGGTGTGCCGGGGCGCGAATATTATACCAAGGAAGAACTGAGGGATCTGCGTGCGCCCGCCGTGAACGTCGCGGTCCGTCACGGCATTGTTTGGATCAATATGACCGAACATCCGCCTTCCATCGATGATGTCCTTGGTGAGATCGGCGAAGAGCTTACCGGGTTTAACTTGGGCACCATGAAGCTGATGGCGCCACCGATGGAATTCGAGATTCCATCGAACTGGAAGCGCGGAATCGAGGCGTTTCTTGAGGACTATCACGCACTATCCCTGCATGCGCCTTCCTTGCCGAAGGGGAATGAGCCCGGGCAAGTTGATTATAAGCTGACATCGCATACCCTGTTCGAACGCAACAGCATGTTCGTCTATACGCCAAAAGATAAACTGGCGAAGCTAAAGGAAACGCTGGACCATTTTCAGTATGGATACAATCATTATTTTGTCCATCCGAATATGTTCTTGAATTTCATGGAAGGCCCGAATGGCCTCTATCAGGCATGGGACTTCTTGCCCCTGTCTATTGAAAAGACCAGGATGCGGATGCGGTTTCTTGGCGGTACTGATTTTCAAGGCGATCAGGCGTTCGCCAACGCGCAAGTCGCTTATCTGCGCGAGGTCTTCGAACAGGACATTTTCGCTTGCGGCGAACAGTCCCGCACTGATTTCAGCCTCGCCAACCGCGGCAGTCTGCTCGGTGACGCCGAATGCAGGATAGCTCATTTTTATAACGTACTTGATGACGAGCTAGGTATCGCGACACGCGGGAGGTCGCCTTGGGTCGGCTGAACGTCACGGAGCACCCGATGTAAAAATATCGGTGAGAGCGTGCGAAGGCGGTGGGGCCCTCCGCACTATGCTGGTCCTGTCACTCCGCAAATTCCATTTCGATAACCACCGCGTTGGGGCCGTTCGATGACGCGTTCCATGCCTGTTCGATCGCGGCACGGGCATCGCCGCCGAGCGGCACCCTCTCCGTCGGGATATTGAAACCCTCGATCACTCCCTGCACCGTCGAACCCGTTTCGCGAAGATCGCTGCCCAGATAACCTGCATGTTGCGGATTGGCGGCCGGGCCGAGACGCTCGATAAATTGACGCTCAAAGAAACGAGTCGAGCCATATCCCCCATTGTCAATGACAATAAAGGTGACCGGCAGATTCTGGGCGCGGACCGTCCAGAGGCCCAATGCGCCAAAGCGCAGCGCTCCATCCCCGAGCACGCAGGTGACAGACTCGCCAGATGCGAGGGCGACTCCTGCTGCTGCCCCGGTCGCCCAGCCCAGCGACGCTCCCGTGGTTCCGACATAGCGTTCGCCATCTGTCGATGTGAGAATTTTTCCGAGCTGATGTACCCCCATGACCGACTCATCGACGAGCCAGCCCCTGTCTAGTGCATCGTGCAGCGGCGCAAGTGCATTGGCATAGCTCTGCATGAGCGGGGACAATACTCGGCTTTCATCCTGCCGGCGGAATGCCGCCAGCCACTCTCGGCGTCGGGCAACCAACTCCTCGGGAACGGGTAATTCAGCAAGTCGCTGGGCTAGCGCGACGGCGAATGCTCCGGGATCGGCGGCAGCCGCCCAATGGACCGGGCGAGTTTCCTCCAGCTTAAGTGGATCGGCATTGACATGGGCCAAAAAACGAGCACCTGGGAACCAAGATGCGCGAGGGTGCGCTTCCAGTATAAAGCGCGAACCCAGTGCGAGGACGACATCGGCCGTCTCCTCCAGCGCTCCCGCGCTAGTGATGCTGCCGAAACAGTTCGGGTGGCCGGGCGCGACACCGTAGCGGTCAGAAAAGCCGTTTTCGTAAACCAGCGCGAAGCCATAGCGTTCGGCCAAGCCTTCCACAACGCGCGAACCATTGAAGCGGCGCAATTGCCCACCCACCATGATCATTGGCCTTTCCGCACTTTGAAGTGCCTTTGCCAGTTCGCCCGGGTCGACAGATGGTCTGGCCGGCGTCATGGACCTAATCGGCTCGCGGCGCGATGCCGGGCTTTCAAAGACGTCTTCCGGGACGGACAGGAATGTTGGGCCGGGGAGGGTGCCGATCGCGGTATTTCTCGCCCGCTCGAGCCAGAAACGCATATCCATCCCGGGAGCAAGCTCGTGCGCAAAACGGCTGTAGGGCGTCAAGAGATTGACGAGATCGCCCTCTCCAATCGTGGCTGAATTGCTGCGATGATGTGACGCCTGCTGGGAAGCGACGATCAGCAGAGGTGTTTCATCACGCCAGGCATTGTAGATATTGGCTAGACCATTAGCAACGCCGGGCAACATATAGAGCAGGACCATCGCGCTGCCAGCGACGCGTGCATAACCATCCGCGGCGGCGACAGCCACGGATTCGTGAATCGCAGGGATAAAGGAGATGTCTTTGTTCTGCATTTCATAAAGTGGAGCAACCATGGAACTCCCAGGCAACCCGAACACGTGCTTGTACCCTTTGTCCATCAAGAACCGCACCAGTTCGGTACCGCCATGCTCTATTCGTTGCCTGTCCATCTTCTCTCCCGTGCGAACGCAGGTCTATACTCTGGGATGCTGCACAATAATCCTTCACTCGCTTGAAACACTCGATGTGAATTTGCGCCAATGGCTGCAAAAAAATGTCCTTTCGAAACTACCCGCAATTTTGTAGTCGGCCGTTCGGGTGATCCCTGTAAGGAAGCTGGTCGATCCACCTTGCCGCGTCGGGGTTTCAGTTCTCATAGTCATGCCGAAGGGACTTGAACCATTATAAGAGCTGTTAGTCCCGGCATTGATGGTGCGGGTTTAGCGTGAATCGTTCTGCCTCGGTTGTCCAGTATTTGCAGATATATTCGGAAGGCGTGTGGCCACGCAGGGTCTTGAGACGACGACCGTAATTGTGGGCATTGATGAAGTCGTGGAGGTGGACAGGTCAGCTGTGCAAGACTGTGGTAATGGTAGCGTTTGACGATGGCCTCTTGATCGTCCGGTGCATTCTCTCGACCTGGCCGTTGTCCGGCATGAAGGCGGCGGCGTTTCAGGACTCGGCAGATCTTCGGATCGGCGCTATGGTGAGACCATCCGGGTTGTGGGAGCCGCAAGCACATAAGTGCGGGTAGGCCGTCTTAAAACCATGGCCGAGAGCCCGAGCTGTTATTTGGCCGCCCCCGCGGTTCGCCCAGATGCGCTGCGAGCGCGAATCCACAGTCCAGGGATGCTTGTTTTGGTGAGCCGGTGCTCCATCCCACTCTCGCAGCAGCGCATGTCGAAATATGGGTCATGTAGGTTGCCGTGGGACCATCGGCATAGCGCGGTGGGAAGGTGCTACGCTGGGAAAGGTATTGGCCGACGGTCGTCCATTGCTTATGGATTGCACGCACTGTGAAGCGATTATCGTCAAAGCTGGCCCTGCCGTCGCCATCATTACCGTACGCTAGAGCTTGGCAATCAGATGTGCTCGCAATGCAACCGGTGAGCGCAATCAGTTCAAAGTAAAGCCTATCTTGATTGTAACTTGATACTGCACAACACCGTCGCGATCAATGAAACCCCGTGTGGCAATGACCTCGAACCAGCGCACATTCTTCAATGTGGCGTTCGCCCGTTTGATGGCAGCCTGTATTGCATCGTCAGTACTGGTCCGAGACGTGCCGACAACCTCCGTCAACTTATAGACGTGATCTTCCATCTTAGCTCTCCATATAGCAGGCGGTTTATTTTTAGGCCGCCACTATAATGGTATAATGGCTTTCCGTCGGGGCAGCAAGGGAAGCCCATATGCTTTGCCGGTCTGCCTCCCTACAGCCACGTCGTCAGCAGGCGCCTTATTTCAGGGCAATCGGGTTCACCGGAGAACCAAAGGCGCCCGGAATGGGGAGGGGCGGCGCGCAAAGTAGGAATGCATAGCGTCCATCATTTGCACAATCGCTGGCAAGCTCCTCAAAATTCCACATCTCGCCCAACGGCATGCCCATTTCGGTCAACGCCAGGCAATGGAATGGAAGTGGGTAGTCCTGATTACCGATGTCGGCCGTGAGGGATTCTACGGCCAGGTTGTCCGCTGCGACCGCCGCCACCTGTCGTTCGTGAAGCCACTCTGCTACGGCAAACGACACGCCGGGTTGCGGACCGTTGAATGCTATTCGGTCCCCATCGACTGTAAAGCGCGTGATATGGCCAGTACGAATGCACACGACATCGCCAGATTCCAGGTGAACGTTGGCAAGGCCGCAAGCCCGTCTCAAATCGTCCACCGATATCGTGTGCCCGGGCTCTAGCCGCGGCATTTTATATAGTCCGGCAATATCGAGCAATATGCCGCGCGAGACAATTCCGGGTTTGGCGAGATGTTCGACGCCGCAATGGGTTGTTCCCGACGGTGACAAATGTTGTGAGGCTGCCCGGCCTCCATAAAGCGTGCCATTATAATGGACATGCCCAAGGGCATCCCACTGAGTTGCCGCTTGTAACGGCATCATGATCACGTCATCCGAATACATTACATTCGGTTTGTTCGGATTGAGTGGCGAGAACAGGTCGGTAGCAAAAAGTCGCGGGTTGAATCTCTTGCCGCCGCTTTGCGGTCCGTCCTTCCCAAAATCAAGCCCAAGCGAGAACGCCGTGCCTTTCAACACGGACGACGCTCCTCGAAGAAGTGCCTCGGGACCGATGAGGTTGAGCGTGCCGCGTTGATCCTCTAGTCCCCATCTTCCCCAATTTCTGAGCTTTTCCGCTAATTGTTCGAAATCGTGCGGCATCGCCATTTTTCCTGCATTTTTGATAATCTGCATCCAATGAGTTTCGCAGTTACAGCATTGATGTTCCGCCGTTCACGCGGAGAACTTGACCGGTCATGAAGGCACTTGCATCGGAAGCCAGAAACAGCATGGCCTGCGCCATATCCAATGGCGTACCGGTAGTTCCCAGCGCTGAACGTGCAGCATGGGTTGCGAGCAAGGCAACCCGCTCGGCCTCCCCCAGGCTTTTTGGCGCGGTCATCCCTGTGGCAACGAAGCCAGGTGCCAATGCGTTTGCTCGAATGCCGTGAGGGCCAAGTTCTATGGCAAGCGTTCTGGTCAGCATATTTACTGCTGCCTTGGTAAGGGCATAAACGGACAGGTGGGGCATTGGCTGATCGGCTGCATTCGAGGACACATTTATGATCGTCCCCCGTCGTCGTCGTCGCATGGCGGGAACGATCGCCGCACAGCACCAATATACGGCATCGAGGTCTATGCGAATTATGCGATCATATTCCTCGCGCGTAACGGACTCAAATGGTGTATAACCAACGACACCGGCGACGTTCACCCAAATATCGATCGGAGCGATTGCCTCAGCCTGTGCTGCCAGTAAAATCGGTGCATCCGCCTCCGCAAGGTCGATCTGTATAGCCGCGGCCCGCGACCCAAAGGTTGCCGCAGCATCGTTCACTTCTTCATTGACGTCAGCCATGACGACTCGCGACCCAGCCTGTATAAACAGTTCCGAAGTTGCGCGTCCGATTCCTGACGCTGCACCGGTGATCACGGCGGTCTTGTTTTCAAGACCAAAGGCGCCGAGTTGCATAAGCGGGCTCTCCTCAGGTTCGGAAGTTTTGACGGATAATATTCTGGGGCTTGGCATGCGAACAGCGTTAACCGTGCAGCAACATGTGCGAACACCACGGTTGCACAATGTGCGGCCGCCTGATTGCTCCAACTAATTTGCGGGAAAGCTGAGTCGGTGCATGTGCGCCGGTTGGCTGGCTGCTTTCTGCTTGGCGGTTATGCCGCCGCAAGCGCATAAGAGTCGTCGTCAACCAAGGGTTTGAACTCGTGCGGCTCGGATGCCAACCAAACGCTTGATTGATTCGCCATTTTTGCGCATTGACAATTCGGGAATGAAGGACTCGATAATGGCGAAGAGTAGTTTCGAACTTCACGGCAAAACTGCCCTTGTAACGGGTGCCTCCGCAGGCCTTGGAAGCCATTTTGCACGGATCCTGGGTGCCGCTGGTGCAAAAGTCATGCTCGCAGCGCGGCGCGCAGACGCGCTGGCCTCGCATGTCGAGGAGATGACGAAGGCAGGGTTTGATGCCGAAGCAATGCCGCTCGACGTGGCGGATCCTGCCTGCATTGCGGCTTTTAACGGTCTGCGATCGGTTGATATCCTCGTCAATAACGCAGGTATCGTGCGCGAGGGTGCGGCACTTGAGCAAAACGAATCTGATTGGGACGCGGTAATCGATACCAATCTCAAAGGCATGTTCCTGCTCGCGCAGGCCGCAGCCAAAGGCATGAAGGAGCGAGGCACTGGCGGCTCAATAATCAACATCGCCTCGATCCTGGGCCTCCGGCAAGCTGGGGGAGTTTTGCCTTATGCGGTGTCGAAGGCGGGCGTTGTTCAGATGACCAAAGTCCTCGCCCTGGAATGGGCGCGTTATGGCATTCGGGTTAACGCCATTGCCCCTGGTTATTTTAACACTGACCTGAACAGCGACCTTTGGGAGACGGACCTAGGCAAGGCGATGCTTAAACGGGTGCCGCAGCGCCGACTCGGGCAGCTCGAAGATCTCGATGGTCCGTTGTTGCTGCTCGCATCCGACGCAGGAGCTTACATGACCGGAAGCATAATAGTCGTGGACGGCGGTCATCTGGTCAGTAGTTTGTGAGGGGACAACAAGTGGTCGAAAAGGTCTACGCAGATGCGGCGAGCGCACTTGATGGGTTGCTGTTCGATGGGATGACGCTTGCTGCGGGTGGTTTCGGTCTTTGCGGCATTCCTGAAACGTTGATTGACGAAATCGTTCGTTCAGATGTGCGTGACCTTACCATCATTTCGAACAATGCTGGTGTGGATGATTATGGACTTGGCCTTCTCCTCCAGTCCAGGCAGGTGCGCAAGATGATTTCCTCCTATGTCGGGGAGAATAAAGAATTCGAGCGACAGTATCTTTCTGGTGAACTGGAACTCGAATTCAATCCTCAGGGAACTCTGGCTGAACGAATTCGTGCGGGCGGCGCTGGAATTCCGGCGTTCTTCACGCAGACGGGCGCACGAACCCTGATCTCAGAAGGAAAGGAGGAAAGGATTTTCGATGGTAAGGCATATATATTGGAGATGAGCCTCAAGGCGGATGTCGCTCTGGTAAAGGCTTGGAAAGGAGATACGCACGGCAATTTGATATTCCGCAAATCAGCGCGCAATTTTAATCCGGTTGTCGCCACCTGCGGTAAAGTAACCGTTGCCGAGGTAGAGGAAATCGTACCGGTTGGCACGTTGGACCCTGACCAAGTTCACACCTCAGGAATCTACGTCCAGCGCCTTATTCCGGCAGCCAAGAACGAGAAGCGGATCGAAAAGCGAACCACGCGGGAGGGGGCTGCCTGATGCCTTGGACCAGAGAAGATTTAGCGGCACGCGCCGCAGCTGAACTTCGTGACGGCTATTTCGTGAATCTGGGCATCGGTATCCCGACACTCGTCGCCAACTATATTGCCCCGGGCCTCGATGTCACCCTGCAATCCGAAAACGGCATGTTGGGCCTGGGGCCTTTTCCGACCGCAGGTCAGGTCGACGCCGATATTATCAATGCAGGAAAGCAGACCATCACCGAACTCGACCGCACGAGCTATGTGTCGTCGGCCGAAAGCTTCGCGATGATCCGGGGTGGTCACATCGACCTCTCGGTTCTGGGGGCAATGGAAGTTGCCGAAAATGGCGATCTGGCGAACTGGATGGTCCCGGGTCGCATGATCAAGGGGCCTGGGGGAGCTATGGACCTCGTCTCCGGGGTTGGGCGCATCATCGTCCTTATGGACCATCGCGCAAAGGACGGTACGCCCAAGTTCCGCAAGAGCTGCTCACTCCCGCTGACAGGCGCGAATGTTGTCGATCTCCTTATCACGGATATGGCGATGTTCGAACGTCCCGATCGACAGTCGCCTTTCATGGTCCGGGAGATCGCGCCGGGCGTGTCACTCGAAGACCTTCGAGCGGCAACCGAAGCGGATTTTCTTATTCAAGGGGCGTTTGTATGAGTGAGCGTGCGGAACGGATCGCCGAGAAGGTGGAGGCCTTTGTCCGCAACGAGGTCATCCCCTATGAGCATGATGCCCGCCTCGGCAATCATGGACCGACAGACGGCCTCGTCAAGGAGCTGCGCGATAAAGCGCGCGCTGCCAAGGTTATGACGCCCCACATTCTGGAAGATGGAAGTCATTTGACCCAGCGCGAGACCGCGATGGTTCTACGCCGGTCCGGTCTCTCTCCGCTGGGGCCGGTCGCAGTCAATACTATGGCGCCTGATGAAGGTAACATGTTTCTACTCGGTAAAGTGGGTAACGCCGCGCAGAAGGAGAGATTTCTGGAGCCTCTGGTTGCTGGATCTGCGCGCTCCGCTTTCTTTATGACGGAGCCGGCGGAAGACGACGGGGCGGGCTCCGATCCCTCGATGCTCAAGACGCGCTGTGAGCGGGACGGCAACCACCACTGGGTAATCAATGGCCGGAAGGCCTTCATAACAGGGGCTGAGGGGGCGGCTGTTGGCATCATCATGGCCATGTCTGACGAAGGTGCCTCAATGTTCCTTGTTGATCTTCCCGATGCCGCGCTCGTCATCGAGCGCGTGCTCGACACGATCGACAGTTCAATGCCGGGTGGGCATTCAATCGTCAGAATCGAAAATCTGAGAGTGCCCGCAAGCCAGATGCTCGGCGCGCCCGGAGAAGGTTTTAAGCTGGCGCAAGTTCGATTGAGTCCCGCCCGACTGTCCCATTGTATGCGCTGGCTGGGCAGCGTCACGCGCGCTCAGGAAATTGCCACGGAATATGCCTGCCGGCGACATGCCTTCGGCAAACCGCTGATCGAGCATGAGGGGGTCGGGTTCATGCTCGCCGAGAATCTGATCGACCTCAAGCAGGCCGAGCTCATGATCGACTGGTGCGCGGACGTTCTCGACAGTGGTGCCTCGGGCACTGCGGAAAGTTCGATGGCAAAAGTGGCGGTTTCGGAGGCTTTGATGCGTACCGCGGATCGCTGCGTGCAGGTCATGGGCGGCACTGGAGTAAGTGGTGATACCGTCGTGGAGCAGATATTTCGCGAGGTGCGTGCTTTCCGCATTTATGACGGGCCGACCGAAGTGCACAAATGGAGCCTCGCGAAAAAGATCAAGCGTGATCATGCAAAGGCGCAGCAATGAGCGTTAAATCTGCTGGCGCCAGTGAGGGTACGACTGCCGTTCGCACCGGCTTTTCATTCGATCAGGCCGCCCTCGAGAACTGGCTGGGCGAGAATGTTGCGGGATATCAAGGTCCGCTACGGGTCGAGCAGTTCAAAGGCGGCCAGTCCAACCCCACCTACAAGTTGATTACGCCTCATCGGCATTATGTAATGCGGCGGAAGCCGTCGGGCCCGCTTTTGAAGGGCGCACATGCGGTCGAACGAGAGGCCCGAGTGCTGCGCGCACTTGAGAGCGCCGATTTCCCTGTCGCGCACGTCCATGGGCTGTGCGAAGATCCAAGCGTAATAGGCACGCCATTTTATGTGATGGACATGGTGGAGGGCCGCATATTCTGGGATGCTGCCGTCCCCGGCGTTTCCGCTGAAGAAAGATCGGCAATTTTCGATGCGATGAATGCCACCATCGCTGCCCTGCATAGTATCGACTACAATGCCATCGATCTTGGCGATTACGGCCGGCCGGGTAATTATTTCAAACGGCAGATCAGTCGCTGGTCGGGGCAATATCTGGATGATCCCGAAGCGGGTCGTGATCGCAACATGGACTATTTGGTCGAATGGCTCCCGGCTAATATTCCCTCTGCCGACGAGAGTACGATCGTCCATGGTGACTTTCGTATCGACAATTTGATCTATCATCCGGTCGAGCCGCGTGTTGTCGCGGTGCTGGACTGGGAATTATCGACGCTGGGTCACCCGGGCGCGGACTTTGCCTATAACGCAATGATGTATCGAATGCCGCCTCATATTGTCGCGGGTCTTGCTGGCAAGGACATCTCTCATTTGGGCGTTCCTGACGAGCAGCAGTATCTAGAAGCCTATTGCCGGCGGACAGGTCGAACAGATATGCCGGAATATGATTTCTATATCGCGTTCAACTTTTTCCGGCTGGCAGCGATCTTCCACGGAATCAAAGGACGGGTCATTCGAGGAAACGCCAGCTCGGCCGAAGCCAAGGAACGATCGGCATCGTTTCCGGAACTGGCTGCACTCGCCCGGTACCAAGCTGAACGCGTGTAGGCTCTCGAGGGGTGTGCTGTGTCTGGCTCAGATGCGGTAGTCTACGCGCGCAGGCCATTCTCGCATGACCCGGCATGTGTTTCCGAACCAGAACACCGGACGTAACAAATACCTCCGGGGTCAAGCCCTGAAAAACTGCGCAGAATCAGACTGGCAGCAGGTGCTCGCTCTTGCCATCTGATTTCACATCGCTTGTTCGGAGAGCGGCTTTCCATTTCTAGCGCGAGATTCTGCTGAGAACGGCCCGGCGGCAGTTATAACCCTTGAAAACGCATGTGAACTGCAGGCCCGTACCTCCCAAGGTCCTCACGTCGTGAAGGGCTTGGCATTGTACCCGTTTCAATCTATAGCCAATCGTTCGTTTGTTTGGTGGCCATATTCGCAGCGGCATGAGTCATACGTCTGGAAAGGGAAGGGGCGCGCGTTTCCGCAACGAAGTTACAACTGTCCCCCCGGAGCCAGGCCCGGAACAGGGGCGTCAAGCGCGCAGCTTTTGGCGTTGAAGGGTGAGAGGGTGCACTCGCTGATGTTCGACAGGAAGCAGAGCAGCATGAGGCACCTGATATCGAAGGAAGTTCGCATTCGTCACCTCAGATGCCCCTTCTCCGACAGCCTGGGCAACACCAGGGCTGAGATCTCGGAGGTGCACGAAGATTCTGGCGAGGTCTGATGCAAGGATGTTTGAGCGCTAGGGGAATGGGAAACTGATTGCTTGAAGGGATTGGTAATGGAAGATGTCTTTATCTATGATCATGTGCGGACGCCCCGCGGCAGGGGCCGTCCCGATGGTGCTTTACACGAAATTCCGCCGGTTCAGCTTGTCACGCAGGTGCTAGAGGCAGTTCGCGATCGGAGCGAGCTGGATACGGCGTTGCTCGACGACGTGGTGATCGGTTGTGCGCAGCCGGTCAGCGAACAGGGCGGTGTTCTTGCCCGCGCGGCAGTACTAAATGCCAATTATTCTGAAACTGTCGCTGCGCAACAGGTACATCGTTTCTGCGCCTCTGGCCTGGAAGCGGTCAATAATGTTGCCGCGCAAATTGGAGCCGGCATGGCCAGCGCCGGCATTGGCGGCGGCGTTGAATCGATGAGCCGAGTGAAGCTTGGTTACGACACGGGTGCTTGGGTTGCTGATCCTGGCGTTGCGTTCAACAATTACTATGCGCCTCAGGGCATCGGTGCCGATATCATTGCGACGTTGGAAGGCTATGAGCGCGAAGATGTCGACGCTTTCGCTGCCGAGAGTCAGAAGCGTGCCGCCCTGGCATGGAACGAGCGCCGCTTTGATCGCTCCATCGTTCCGGTGAAAGATGTGATGGGCGAGATCATTCTCGACAACGATGAATATCGCCGCCCCGAAACCACCGTGGAAACGCTTGCCAGCCTGAAGCCGGCTTTCCCGGCGCTCGCGGCCATGGGGTATGATCGCATCGCGAAAGAGCGCTATCCTCAGATCGAGGAATTGAAACATGTGCATACCGGCGGCAATTCGAGCGGCATCGTCGATGGCGCAGGGGTTGTGTTGCTCGGCAACGAAGAGTTCGGCAAGTCCGTTGGCTTGAAGCCGCGTGCGCGGATCAGGGGATGGGCAACGGTCGGTTCAGAACCGACCATCATGCTGACCGGCCCTCTCGCCGTGGCGAAAAAAGCACTCAAGCATACCGGCATGAGCAAGGACGATATCGATCTTTGGGAATTGAACGAGGCTTTCGCCAGCGTGGTGATGCGTTTCATGGATCATATGGAAATCGATCATTCAAAAATGAACGTCAATGGTGGAGCGATCGCACTGGGCCACCCGCTTGGCGCAACCGGGGCGATGATCCTCGGCACTGTTCTGGATGAACTGGAGCGTCAGGACCTCAATACGGCCATGACTCTTCTATGTGCCGGCAATGGCCTCGGAATAGCAACCATAATTGAGCGAGTTTGATAATATGACCAACCGCTATCGACACATTCGTATCGAAAAGGGCAGCGACGGGGTCGCGCTTCTCATTCTGGACAATGCCGATGAGAAGATGAATGTGGTTGCCGACCGCTTCATTGCCGACATGAGCACGGCGATTGAGGAATTGCGTAGGGACAACTCTGTCAAGGGTGTCATCCTTACTTCAGCCAAGCCGGCTTTCATGGCCGGTGCCGACCTCAAATTGATGGTGACCGGCTTCGGCCGCATGACCGCCCTGGAAGCATATGAATTCAGCCATAACGCGACGCGCATGCATCGCGCGTTGGAAACGATGGGAAAGCCCGTCGCCTGCGCAATGAACGGGTTGGCGCTGGGCGGTGGCTTCGAATTGGCACTGGCCTGCCATCACCGGGTCCTTTCGGAAGATCCGAAGGCGATCGTCGGGCTTCCTGAGGTAACGCTCGGCCTTCTTCCCGCTTCCGGCGGCACGCAGCGCCTGACGCGCATCATCGGCATGGAAAAGGCGCTGCCGCTGCTCCTGACCGGCAAGGCGCTGGCCCCCCGAAAAGCGCTGGAGGCGGGCATCGTCGATGCACTCGCACCCGCGGACAAAGTCGTCGAGAAGGCGCGCGAATGGCTCGCCAGCAGTCCCGAGCCAAGTCAGACCTGGGACCGCAAGAATTTCTTCTTACCCGAAATGCGCGGCATGATGGTCCCCGAAGCCGCAATGAGCGCTTCGTTCGCGGCCGCCAATATCGTGCGGGATGCCGGCTATCATCAGCCCGCTCCGCTCGCAATCCTTAGGGCGGTATCCGAAGGCATTCAATTACCGATGGATCGTGCGCTTTCCCTGGAAAGCAAGTATTTTGCCACTCTGTTGACCGACCCTGTCGCCCGCAACATCATTCGTACGACTTTCATTTCGAAGCAGGCCGCACAAAAGGGCGCCCACCGTCCGGAAGGCGTGCCCAAGACGCAATTCAAGAAGGTCGGCATCATCGGAGCCGGCATGATGGGTTCGGGCATCGCTCTTGTTTCGGCTGCAGCCGGACTCGATGTCGTGCTGATCGACCGCGACGCCGCCTCGGCGGAAAAGGGCAAGGGCTATTCTGAAAAAGTGTGGGGCAAGCAGGTTTCGCGGGGTCAACTGACGCAGGACAAGATGGATCAGATGCTTGCCCGTATCACGCCTGCGGAGGATTTTGCGACGCTTGAGGGTTGCGACATCGTTATTGAAGCGGTGTTCGAGGACACCGACATCAAGGCTGAGACCACCCGAACGGTCGAAGCTGTCGTCCCTGAGCACGCTGTCTACGCCTCGAATACCTCGACTTTGCCGATCACGGGTCTTGCGAAAGCATCAAAGCGACCTGACCAGTTCATCGGGATGCACTTTTTCTCACCGGTGGATCGCATGGCGCTGTTGGAGATTATTGTGGGCGAGAAGACCTCATCCGAAACGCTGGCCAAGGCGATCGATTTCGGCATGCTCGTTCGTAAGATCCCGATCGTCGTCAACGACAGCCGCGGCTTTTATACCAGCCGCGTCTTCCAGACGCTGATCTATGAAGGCGCTGCCATGCTGGAAGATGGCGTCGAACCGGCCCGCATCGAGAACGCCGCCAAGGCAGCCGGTTTCCCCGTCGGCCCTCTCGCGCTCATCGACGAGGTGACCGCGGACTTGCCCATCAAAATCAACGAACAGGCGATCGAACAGAACGATCCGAATTACGTCGCCCGTGGCGGCGTTGATGTTCTGAAGAAGATGATCGACCTCGGTCGCAGCAGCCGCAAGTCAGGTGCGGGCTTCTACGAATACCCGCCCGAGGGCAAAAAGCATCTTTGGCAAGGGTTGGCGAAGCATTTCCCGCCGGCCGCAGAGCAGCCCGATCAGGATCATCTGGTGGAGCGGTTCTTGTATGCGCAATCGATTGAAACAGCTCGCTGCCTGGAGCAGGGCGTTATCGAGACGCCCGAGGACGCTGACTTGGGTTCGGTTTACGGTTGGGGCTTCCCGGCTTGGACCGGCGGCACGCTAAGCTACATCGATACTGTCGGTATCGAGGAATTCGTGAAGCGGGCCGACGCGCTGACCCAGCAATATGGTGAGCGCTTCGCTCCGTCGAATTGGCTCCGCAAGCGCGCAGAGAAGGGTGGGAGCTTTTACGATGCTCCGGCCGCGAAGGCCGAGATGGAGCCTGCCTGATGCAGCGTCTGATCTTCAATTCTGATCATGAACAATTCCGCGATAGCGCAAGCCGTTTCATGCAGAACGAAGTGGCGCCCCATTCCGAACGGTACCGGAAGGAGGGCATGGTTGATCGGAACCTCTATACTAAGGCCGGTGAGCACGGGTTTTTGTGCACATGGGCCGAGGAGCGTTTCGGTGGCGCGGCGATCGATGACTTCCGCTTTGAACAGATCCTTATGGAGGAGAATGTAAAACACGGGGATAGCGGGTTTTATGGCTATCTCCACAGCAACATCGTTGCCCCTTATATCGCCAAGCTGGGTAGTGAAGAGCAGAAACAGCGCTTCATGCCCGGCGCGATATCCGGCGAAACGATTCTCGCTGTAGCCATGACCGAACCGTCGACCGGCAGTGACCTTGCCGGAATACGCACCCGCGCGGAAGACAAGGGCGACCACTGGCTCCTCAACGGTGCCAAGACCTATATTTCGAATGGTATCATGGGCGACGTCTTCATCGTTGCCGCGCGGACCGACCCCGATAAGCCTCACGGCATCAGCTTGCTCGTTGTCGAGCGCGGTACGGAAGGCTTCGAACGCGGTCGGCGTCTCGACAAGATGGGTCTGAAGAGCCAGGATACCGCAGAGCTGTTCTTCAACGATGCCAAAGTGCCGAAAGAAAATATTCTGGGCGAACCCGGAATGGGCTTCAGATATCTCGCGCGCTTCCTGGCACAGGAGCGCTTGGTGGTCGCGATCAATTCGATCGCCGCCGCGCAGCATGCGTTCGACCTTACACTAGGATATGTTACCGAGCGACGGGCATTCGGCAAGCCCATCGGCGCTTTCCAGAATACTCGTTTCAAGATGGCGCGGATGCGTGCAGAGATCGACATGGTCCAGACGCACGTCGATCAGTGCGTGCTGCTGCTCAACGCCGCTGAATTGAACGCCGAAGATGCATCGGCCGCCAAACTGCTCGCCACTGAGCTGGAAGGCCGGGTTCTGGATGAGTGCGTGCAGTTTCATGGCGGAGCCGGCTATATGGATGAGTATAAGATCAGCCGCATGTATACCGACGCACGGATCACCCGAATATTCGCCGGCACAAGCGAGATCATGTTGGAGATTATCGGGCGCTCGCTTGGACTCGATGAACGCAACTTGGCGTAGGTGACCGAGATGGCAGACGAACTGTTAGCCTATCGTCTTGAGAATGGGATAGCTCGGATCGCTTTCAACGATCCCAAGCGATTGAATGCGGTGACTGAAGCGGTGGGCGTGTCTTTGCATCAGGCCTTGCTAAGGGCTGCTGGTGAGTCCCGCGCTGTGATCCTCACCGGAGAAGGGCCCGCCTTTTGTTCGGGCGCCAATCTCGAAGAAGCGCTGGATTTCTTGAGGGAGGACTCGCCCGATTGCGGCGGACAGCTCGAACGCGCGTTCAACCCGGCGGTGATTGCCATGCGTGAGATGAAGCAGCCGGTCATTACGTCCCTGCGGGGTGCCATCGCCGGCGTTGGCTGCGGACTGGGCCTGGCGGGCGACATCATCATTTGTTCCGAGAATGCCTATTTCTTTTTCGCGTTCGGGAAAGTCGGTCTGGTGCCGGATGGCGGGTCATCTTGGCTGCTCAGCAAGGCGGTCGGGCGCGTACGTGCGATGCAGCTCATGCTGTTGAGCGAAAAGCTGCCTGCGAACAAGGCGCTCGACTGGGGGCTTGTCAGCAAGGTCGTGCCGGACGAACAGCTCGACGACGTTACGAGGGATATTGCTAGCCAGCTTGCAATGGGACCGAAATCTCTATCTCTTACAAAAAAGATTGCGTGGGATGCGCTGGAATCGGACCTAGAGACCGCTCTTCATGCCGAGCGGATTGGTCAACGCGACGCCGGTCTGACAGAAGATTTCGGCGAGGGACTCCATGCATTTCTTGAGCGCCGCAGTCCCCGTTTCACAGGTCGCTGACAGCGACTTGTGCCGGGCCAAGCGCCGATCCACAAATAAATCGCCACCGCAAAGCAGACCAATGGCGCATTAAGGTGGGAGAGGATTATAAGATGGTGATGCCCGACGATCTGGAAGCGGATTTCATTGTCGTGGGCGGGGGCAGTGCTGGCGCGGTGGTCGCCAGTAGACTGTCTGAGGACAGTGCGACCAGCGTGCTTTTGGTTGAAGCCGGGGGTAATGGACGATCGCTTCTTACGGAGATGCCGGCGGGTTTTGCGCGGATAGTTGCCAATCCTGAATTTGACTGGCTGTATGAACCGGTCGCTGATCCTAGTCAGGGTGGTCGCGAATGGATTTGGTCCGCAGGCAAGATGCTGGGCGGAAGCAGTTCGCTAAACGGACAGGTCTATATCCGGGGCACGCGTGCGGACTATGATGAGTGGGCTGCGCTTGGAGCGACGGGCTGGGGTTTCGGCGATGTTTTCCCCTATTTCTTGCGGTCCGAATCTTGGCACGGCAAGCCGAGCCAAGCGCATGGATCGACCGGCCCTATGGCAGTCTCTCCCGTGCGCGATCCCAATCCATTATGTCGCGTTTTTCTCTCTGGTTGCGCCGAGGCGGGCATTCCAACTCTGGACGAGCATAATGACGGCAGCGGTTTCGGCGCATTCATGGCCCAGACCAACCAGCGGAGGGGTTTGCGCTGCGGAACGGAAAAAGCATATCTCCGCCCGGCCCGACGGAGACGGAACCTGATGATCGTCACCGAGGCCGAAGTCAAATGCCT
>Ga0307405_10000118_pt1 | contig 31782 bp, 29 predicted proteins | sample 322Cmetagenome_2_FD_203311 | JGI IMG/M metagenome (GOLD analysis project Ga0307405, IMG submission 203311) | Maize rhizosphere microbial communities from greenhouse at UC Davis, California, United States - 322HYB-C-1 | ecosystem: Host-associated > Plants > Roots > Rhizosphere > Soil | place...
GACCACACGGTGCTGTTGATCGAACACAACATGAGCATCGTCATGTCCATCAGCCAGCGCATCACGGTGATGAGCCACGGGCAGATCCTGGTGGAAGGCACGCCGGAGTTCGTGCGTGCCGATGAACGCGTGCGCAATGCTTATCTTGGGGAGGCTGCCTGATGCTGATCGTCGAGAATATCCATTCCTACTATGACAAGAGCCACGTGCTCGAAGGCGTGTCGCTGAGGGTCAACCCCGGCGAACTGGTGACCCTGCTCGGGCGCAATGGTGCGGGCAAGACCACCACCCTGCGCAGCATCCTCGGCATCATCTGCCCGCGCCAGGGCCAGATCCACTTCAACGGCCAGGCGCTGGTGGGGCAGAAAATCTTTGAAATCGCGCGCCAGGGCCTGGCGCTGGTGCCGGAGAATCGCGGGATCTTCCGCCTGCTGACCGTCGAGGAAAACCTGCGCATCGCCGTGCGCAAGACCAGCCGCTGGCAGCTGGAAGACGTGTACGGCATGTTCCCGCGCCTCAAGGAGCGGCGCAGGAACGCCGGCCATGCGCTCTCCGGCGGCGAGCAACAGATGCTCGCCATCGCCCGCGCCCTGCTCAACGACCCCAAGTTGCTGATCCTCGACGAACCCACCGAAGGCCTCGCCCCGGTGATCGTCGACGAACTGGTGAAGATCCTGCGCAAAGTCAAGGACGACGGCCTGCCGGTGCTGCTGGTGGAACAGAACCTGATGGTCTGCGACAAGCTCGCCGACCGCCATTACGTCCTCGAACAGGGCCGCGTGGTCTACGAAGGCAGTGCCGCCGCCTTCCGCGCCGACCCGACCATCAAGAACCGCTACCTGGCGCTGAGCGCCTGACGGGAGAATACAGATGAACAGTTTTGCGCAACCGCTCCAGGGCAACGCCCCGCTGATCAACCGCGACCGCCTGTGGCAATCGCTGATGGACCTGGCGCAACTGGGCGCCACGGTCAAGGGCGGCGTGTGCCGCCTGGCCCTCACCGACCTGGACCGTCAGGCCCGTGACCTGTTTGTACAGTGGTGCGAAGCCGCCGGGTGCAGCGTCAGTGTCGACGCCATCGGTAATATCTTCGCCCGCCGCCCTGGGCGTAATCCGGCCCTGCCCCCGGTGATGACCGGCAGCCACATCGACACCCAACCCACCGGCGGCAAGTTCGACGGCTGCTACGGGGTGATGGCCGGGCTGGAAGTGATCCGCACGCTCAACGATTTGAACATCGAGACCCAGGCGCCGATCGAAGTGGTGGTATGGACCAATGAAGAAGGCTCGCGCTTCCCGCCGTGCATGATGGGCTCCGGGGTATTTGCCGGTAAGTTCGACCTGCAGGACACCCTCGACAAGCAGGACGAGCAAGGCCTATCGGTGGGCGCTGAATTGCAGCGCATCGGCTATGCCGGTTCGCGTGCGGTGTTGGGCCACCCGGTCGGCGCGTATTTCGAAGCGCATATCGAGCAAGGCCCGGTGCTGGAAGACCAGGCCACCACCATTGGCGTGGTCATGGGCTGCCTGGGCCAGAAGTGGTTCGACCTGACCCTCACCGGCGTCGAAGCTCACGCCGGGCCGACGCCGATGCACCTGCGCAAGGACGCCCTGGTCGGCGCCGCCGAGGTGGTCAGTGCGGTCAACCGTATCGCCCACCAGCAACAACCTCACGCCTGCGGCACGGTCGGCTGCCTGAGCCTGCACCCGGGGTCACGCAATGTGATTCCCGGCCAGGTGCACATGACCCTCGACCTGCGCCACCTGCATGCCGACAAGCTGCAGGCCATGGTCGATGAAGTGCGCGGCGTGATCGAAGCCACAGCAGCCCGGCACGGGTTGACCTTCGAACTGACGCCCACCGCCGACTTCCCGCCCCTGGACTTCCACCCGGCCTGCGTCAACGCCGTGCGCGATGCGGCGGGTGCCTTGGGCCTGAGCCATATGGACATCGTCAGCGGCGCCGGGCATGACGCGATTTTCGTCGCCGAGCTGGGCCCGGCCGGGATGATCTTTGTGCCGTGCGAAGGCGGCATCAGCCATAACGAAATCGAAAACGCCGCGCCGGATGACCTTGCGGCCGGGTGCGCCGTGTTGCTGCGCGCCATGGTCAACGCGGCACAGGGGGAACAGCCATGAGTGACCTAGGTGAACTGACGGCGGTACAACTGCTGGCGCATTTTCGCGACAAGACCCTGTCGCCGGTGGACGTCACCGAGGACGCATTGCTGCGCATCGAACGCCACAACCCGGTGGTCAACGCCTACTGCCATGTGGACCCCGAGGGCGCGCTGCGCGCCGCGCGGGCGTCGGAGCAACGCTGGTTGAAGGGTGAACCCTGCGGTGCCCTGGATGGCGTGCCCGCCTCGATCAAGGACCTCACACTGACGCTCGGCATGCCCACCCGCAAGGGCTCGCGCACCTCGTCGGCCGAGGGTCCGTGGGACGTCGACGCGCCCTTCCCGGCCTTTATGCGCAAGGCCGGCGCGGTGCTGCTGGGCAAGACCACCACCCCGGAATTCGGCTGGAAAGGCGTCACCGATAACCCGCTGTACGGCATCACGCGCAACCCGTGGGACACCCGCACCACGGCGGGCGGCTCGTCTGGCGGCGCGGGCGCGGCAGCTGCATTGAACCTGGGCGTGCTGCACCAGGGCAGCGATGCCGGCGGCTCGATCCGCATCCCCTGCGCGTTTACCGGCACCTTCGGCATCAAGCCGACGTTCGGCTATGTACCGCAATGGCCGGCCAGTTCAATGACCATCCTGTCGCACCTGGGGCCGATGACCCGTGCCGTGGAAGACAGCGTGCTGATGCTGCAGGCCGTGGCACAGCAGGATACGCGGGATGGCCTGATCGGCGCGCCGAGGACCACGCCATGGCTCACGCCGCACACGGATTTGAACGGCCTGCGCGTGGCCTACAGCCCCACGTTTGGCTACGTGGATGTCGACCCGCAGGTGGCCAGGGTAGTCGCCCGGGCGGTCGAAGGCCTGGTGCAGCTGGGTGCCCATGTCGAGCAGATCGACCCCGGTTTCAGCGACCCGCTGGAAGTGTTCAGCACCTTGTGGGCAGCGGGCGCGGCACGCCTGACCGGGGCCATGAGCGACGCACAGAAACAACTGCTGGACCCTGGGCTGCTGCGCATTGCCCGGCGTGGCGAGCAGTTGAGCCTGGATGACTTCAACGCAGCCCTCGAAGCCCGCGCCGCGCTGGTGGCCCGTATGGCGGCGTTCCACGAGCATTACGACGTGCTGGTCTCGCCGATGATGCCGATCACCGCGTTCGAGGCCGGGCACAACGTACCGCCCGGTTCCGGGATGCAGGAATGGACCGAGTGGACACCGTTCACCTACCCCTTCAACCTTACCCAGCAGCCGGCGGCGTCGGTGCCGTGCGGCTTGGCGGCGAATGGTTTGCCGGTGGGGTTGCATGTGGTGGGCGCGCGGTTTGCCGATGAGCAGGTGTTGCGAGTGTGCCGGGCGTATGCCAAGGCGTTTCCGACCCGGCACTTACAGACACCGATCACCCCAACACCGTAGATCCAAATGTGGGAGGGGCGGTGCGACGATTCGACTTGCCCCTCCCACATTTTCTGACCGCATTCCAATCCCCTGCCTCTACAATGTCTCCCATTCATCCCCGGGGGCTTCATGGACATCGAACTGGCACGCACTTTCCTGGAAATCACCCGCTGCGGCAGCCTGGCCGCCGCCGCCGAGAAACTGCACGTCACCCAGACCGCCATCACCGCACGCGTTAAAAACCTGGAAAGCCAACTGGGCAGTACGCTGTTCGTGCGCAACCGCGCCGGTGCACGCCTGACCGCCGACGGCGAGGCGTTTGTGGTGTACGCCAACCAGTTGCTGCAAACCTGGGAAGCCGCGCGGCGCGACCTGCCGTTGCCCGATGGCTATCGCAATGTGCTGCATATCGGCGGTGAAGTCAGCCTGTGCAACCCGCTGATGCTCGGTTGGGCCCGGGCCCTGCGCGAACAGATCCCCGGGCATGCCCTGCGCACCGAAGTGCGTGAAGGTGAATACCTGCTGCGGCAGCTGGAGCTCGGCGTACTCGATGCGGCGCTGGTGTTCCAGCCGCAGTACTGGCCGGGGTTGCAGGTGGAGCAGGTGCTGGAAGAAAAACTGATCCTGGTGCAATTGACGAGCAAACCGGCCCCGTACGTCTACATCGATTGGGGCCCGGGTTTCCGCCAGCAGCACGACGCGGCCCTGCCCGACAGGGCTCGCGCGGCGGTGAGTTTCAACCTCGGACCGCTGGCATTGCAGTACATCCTCGAGAACGGCGGCGCCGGCTATTTCCGCACGCGGGTGGTACAGAGCTACCTGGACAGCGGCGTGATGCAGCGCGTGCCCAAGGCCCCGGAGTTCAGCTTCCCGACGTTCCTGGTGTACTCGCGGGCACGGGATTCGGCGGTGTTGCAACAGGCCCTGGGGCTGCTGCGTGAAGTGGTCAAGGCCGAGAGTGACTGGTCGCAGCGCTGGGACCCGTTGATCTGAATCCCTTCACCGGCGCAGCGCGCAAAACTCGCAGATTCCCGTGTACCAACTAAGCTCAGTCTCCAACAAAAAAACCTGAGCAGCCCGCCATGGTCCACCCCACCGAGACGTTTCGCAGCCGCTACCGCGCCGAGGTCAGCCCCCATTACAACCCCTGGCTGCACGCCGGCTTTGTGCTCGGCTATGGCGTGTGCTGCATCGGCCTGGCCGGGGCCTCCACCCACCGAGTGACGCCGTTCGAGTGGCTGACCGTGCCGCTGACCCTGGTGTTCTTCAACCTCTGTATCTACCTGGTGCATCGCCACCTCGGCCATCACAAACACGCCTTGGCCCGCCTGTTCTATGCGCGCCACACCGGTGATCACCACAGCTTCTTTACCCCCGGCCACATGACCTACGACAGCCCGCGAGACTGGCGCGTCATTCTCTTTCCGGCGTGGCTGATCGTGCTGCACAGCCTGGTCATCACCCTCCCCGCCTGGTGGTTGCTCCAGCACCTGAACGCCAATGTCGCCGGGCTGTTCGCCGGGAGCATGATCCTCGGTTACCTGCTCTACGAAGTGTTCCACGCCTGCGAGCACTTGCCCGCCGACCACCCGCTGGCGCGCCTGCCGTGGATTCGCCAGATGCATCGACTGCACGCCCTGCATCACCGCCGCGAGCTGATGCAGGGGCGCAATTTCAATATCGTCCTCCCGCTGATGGATTACCTGTTCGGCACCCTGTACTGGGAACCGAACCCCAACGACAACCAGGAATCGTCATGAGTACCCGTCGAAAGAAAATGCGTCATCTGCTGTTTGTGCTGCTGCTGGCGGTGATCGCTTTCCTGCTGTTGATGCCGACCAAAGTGCAACCGGTGAACTGGGCTCCGCCCAAGGCGCCATCGATGAAGGAAGGTGCCTATGCCGACAACCAGCGCCTCAAGGCTGTGCAGAAAATCGGCGCCCAGGGCATCGCCGGCCCCGAGGCCTTGCTGCTCGATGCCCAGGGGCTTCTGATCAGCGGGCTGCATGACGGCCGCATCATCCGCACGTCGCCCGACAGCCCCACCCTGGAAGTACTGGCCAACACCGGTGGGCGGCCGCTGGGCATGGCACTGCACCCGGACGGGCGCTTGATCATTGCCGACGGGATCAGGGGCTTGCTCGCGCTGGATCCCCAGCGCCAACTGACCGTCCTGAGCGCCAGCGCCAATGGCGTCCCCTTTGGCTTTACCAACGACGTGACCATCGATGCCGGCGGGCGCTATGCCTACTTCAGCGATGCTTCGAGCCGCTGGGGTTATGGCCAGGATGGCGAGGCGGTGATCGAGCATGGCGGCGATGGTCGCCTGCTGCGCTATGACTTTCGCAACGGCACCACCGAGGTGTTGCTGGACCAACTGCAATTCGCCAACGGCGTGGCCCTCGGCCCCGATGAAAATTACCTGCTGGTCAATGAAACCGGGGCGTATCGCATCAGCCGCTACTGGCTCAAGGGCGAACGTGCGGGCAACCACGACTTGTTTATCGACAACCTGCCCGGCCTGCCGGACAACCTCAGTTTCAACGGCCAGGACCGTTTCTGGGTGGCGCTGTACTCACCACGCAACCCGCTGCTGGACAGCTTTGCCGGCTACCCCTTGCTGCGCAAGGTGATGGTGCGTGCGCTGATGGTGGTGCCCAAGCCCATTGAGCGCAAAGCCTTCGTGCTGGGGCTGGATACCGATGGCAAGGTCATCGCCAATTTGCAGGATGGCAGCGCCGGCAATTACTCGCCCATCACCACGGCCCGGGAATATGGCGACTGGCTGTACCTGGGCTCATTGAAGAATACGAGCATGGCGCGCTTGCCGTTGAAGCTGGCGTTGGCGCAATAACGCAAACAGGGCATACAGGCGCCTGGCCTGTATGCCCTGGGTACTACGGGTCACTCATGTTCAGCTCTTGGTGCTGCTCAGCAAGGTCTGTTTGCACAGGTGGCCGAAGCTGACGAACTCGGTGTTGTCACCACCGACGCCGATACCCGGGTATTCCAGTACTTCCATGCGCCACACGCCGTAGTTGAAGTCGGTACGCCAGGTGTTGTTGTAGCCCTGGGCGTAATCGACAAAGGTGGTCTGGAAATCACCGAAGCAGGTGCCCACGTTGATCGTGCCCGCCGCTTGGCCCGCACTGTCGGTCGCCGCCGAATACGCCTTGTAGACGATATCGCCGTTGGCCGGGTCGATCCGCTGGTCGAGATAGACGATCGGGTGCAGGCCCACCAACGGTGCACCGGTGCTGTCCGACAGGCCCATGGTCCAGGTCAGGTCGCGATAGGCTTGGGTGGTCATGTAGCCGTAGCCCACGTCGGAAGCCGAATACGGAATGCGCAACACGTTCGCCTCGCCCTTCACATCCGGGCTGTTGACCCGCGGGTTGGAACCGAACGACAAGTTGTACTTGCCGGTCGCGCTCCACGGCTCGTTCGGGTGCTGGTTCGGCCGCACACGTACCTTGACCACGCCACCGACACCCGGGCTCGGGATCGAGGTCGACACGACGTTGGCCCCCACGGTGACCCACTGGGCGCCATCGAAACGCTCGAGGATCCACTTGTTGCGCGTGCTGCCACTGGTCGCATCGGCCGTCAGCGCAATACCCACACTCTGGCCACGGACGGCGGTGAAATCGAAGTAATCGACATCATCCAGGCTGTCGGCATTGCCGTTGATGTAGTTGAGGGTGTCCGGCAGTTGGAAGGCCGTGTCCGGGGTGTCATTGGGTTCGAACGCATCAAGGTTGGTATCGACCGCCACGCCGAACTGAAAGCTCGAGCCCTGGACCGCCGCGTTGGCCTCCATGAACCAGTAGTAATCGCCGGCCGGCACCACGCCGCCAAGGCTTTCATCGCCCGTGCCGGGGTTATTGGAGGTGCCCAGGGGCAGCGGATTGCCCTGGCCGTCGTCCTGGAACAGCGACAACGACATGTCGGTGCCTGCGGTCTGGTTGACCAGCAGAACATTGATCCGCGCCTTCTGCGGCAGGTTGAAGTGGTAGCACAGCAGGTCGCCGGTTTGCACGCCATCGATCGTATAGAGCGAGTTGATGTCCAGCGTCTGCTCACAGCCCTGGACCAGCGCAGCCTGTACGGCAGGCGCCGACTGGGCCGTGGTTTTCTGCAGCTTGGTCACCCTGGCCGGCGCAGTGTTGTCTTCCACCACCGAGTCAGCCTTCGCCTTGGGGGCAAACAGGGTTTTCTTCTGCTGGGCACCCGCCAGCAATTGCTGCTTGAGGGCAGCCGTCGCCTTGTTGGCCTTGACCTTCGCAGCGCTTTTCAAGCCTTGCTTGACCGCAGGAGGCGCCGCTTGCGCAGCCAGGTGAGGGTATTGTTCAGCGAGGGCAAAGGCCGAGACGAAGCAGGTGGCCGCCATGGCCGCACCGAGCATAAAGGCTTTTTTCGATTTCATTTTTTATCCATCCATAGTTAAAAACTGAAGGTCAGGTGACATCCGGTCACCTGGGATGGAATCTAGCCAACAACTGTATGTATGTCCAGTATTTTTGTAGGAAATTTCTTCATCTAATACCCGGTCATCTCCAGGTACCCCACCCCACCCTCAAACCGCACCGGCCCTTCCCAATACGGAATACTCAGGTTCATCCAGGCCTTGGGGTTGACGGCCTGGGTGGTGATATCCAGCTGCTTGCCGGGAATTTTCAGCGACCAGCGTGTGGGAATCTGGCGACCGTCGATCGCCGTGGTGTCCAGCGGTGCCAGTTGGATGTCGGCGTTGTGCAGGGTCTGGGTGTGGCCTTCGCGGTCGATCCAGGTGCCGGTCAGGTAGGACACGCCGTCGGTTTGCCGCACCCGAAACAGCATCAGTTGCTCGCCTCGGTCCAGGTGCAGGGAGAACCAGTCCCAGCCGGTCTGGCTGGCGGTCAGCGGTTGGCTGCTCCATTCGCGGTCGAGCCACGCAGGGCCGCTGACCTGATACGTCTTGCCGTCGATGCTGACACTGCCCTCGGCGGTAAAAAACGGTTGGCTGTAGTAGTACGACGCCTGGCCCTGATCGGATTTGCGGCTGTAGCCATGGTCGCCTTGCAACACCAATGGCCGGCTGGATGTCAGGCGCAGGTCGTAGGCAAATTGCGCCCCGCTGGCCTTGAGTTGCATGTCCGCCAAGGCGCTCGCGGCGCCGGGCTGGCTGGCGAAATTCCAGTCGTCGATCCAGGCGTTGAACGGCGCAGCCTGCGCCCCGGCCTGGCCGACGCCGCCGCGGGCGAAGCGTTCGGCGGCGTAGTGGCGGGTGGCGGAGGTGACGGCGGCGTGGCCGAGCCATACGGTCGAGTCGTGCCAGCCCGCCTGCGTCGGCCCGGCCTTGAGGGCGTTGCGAAACAACGTCCATTGCACGCCGAACACATTGCCCTGGGCGTCCTTGAGGTTGGCGGTGACGTACCACCACTCGATCCGAAAGCCATCGTGGGAGCCGTGGTCTTCGGGAAAGCTGAAGACCTTGCCGGGCAGCACCTGGGCAAAGTCGGCGGCGTCACTGCCCAGGCCGGCGAAGCTTTCCTGGGGCGCGGGGACTTTGTCGCAGGCCGCCAGCAGTAATAACGCACACATCAACGCCCTAATCTTCATGGGCAAACGTCCTCAACAAATCCGCCGGACGGCTGCGGTACAGCTGCCATAGGGGCCAGGCCGACGCCAACAACGTGGCCAACATCGCCAGCCCCAGCAATTGTGCGAGCTGCCACGGGAACACTTGCAACGGCAGCCGCCAACCAAAGGCCTGCACGTTGATCACCGCGTCCAGGCACCACGCCAGCAACAGCCCCAGGGGCAATGCCAGCAGCAGCGTGAGCACCGCCAGCAGCCAGGTTTGCCCCAGGTTCAGCAGCATCAATTGCCTGCGCGTCACCCCCAATGCCCACAGCGGGGCGAGTTGACCGAGGCGGCTCTGGCTCTGGGTCAGCAGGCTGATGAACAGCGCTACGCCGGCCACGCCCAAGGTCAGGCTGTTGAGCGCGGCGGTGGCGGCGAAGGTGCGCTCGAACACCTGGCTCGACCAGCCCTTGAGTTGCTGTTGATCGACGATACGGCTGTCTTCCAGGGCAAAGGCGCGCTGCACTTCAGCCACCAGCGGCGCCACGTCCTGCGGCAGCACCCGCAGGTTGAAACGCGCCGGTGCCAGTGTCGGCCAGTGGGCCAGCAGGTGCCGGGAATTGACCAGCACGTGGCCCTTGGGGTTGCCGTAATCGGCGTACACCCCCACTACGGTGGGCGACCACACCCCCTGGGGCGTGGGAATGCTCACCGTATCACCCAGCGTCACCCCGAGCCGCCGCGCCAGTTGCTCGCTGAGCATCAGGGTCTCGCCTTGCTGCAACTGGTCCCACGGCGCCCTCGCCGCTTCCAGCAACGGCCAGTGCTGGCGATAGGTCGGGTCGTCGACCACGCCAAACAGATCCGCCGGCCAACCCTGCAATTGCACCGCGACCTGCCAGGTGGGCAACACGGTTTGCACCAACGGTTGCTGCGCCAGCCAGGCGCTGAGTTGCTCTGCCTGGGCCGGGTTTTGCGGGTTGAGGTACAGCTCGGCGGTGAGGCGTTGCTCCAGCCAGTTATTGAACGTGTGACGAAAGCCCGAGGTCATGGAGCCCGCGCCGATATTCGCGGCCAGGGCCAACAGCAGCGCCATCAATGCCAGGCTCAGGGCCGGCAATTGTTGGCGGCAGTCAGCCAGGAACCACTGGCCGAGGACCGAACGGCTGCGCCCCAGCAGCGCCTCCAACAGGCCATTGAGCAGCACCGGCAGGCCCAGGGCGGCACCGAGCAGCAAGGCCGCCATCAACACAAAACCGGCGGCCAGGCTGTCGCCCAGCCATAACGCCAACAACGCGATCAGCAAGGCCGTAGCCGCGACCCAGCCCTGGCGCCGCAACCAGCGCCCATGGGCCTCGTGCCAGGCCTGGGCGTTGGCCAGCGCCAGCAACGGCAAACGCGCCGCGCGCCATAGGCTGCTGGCGCCGGCAAGCAAGGCGCCGAGCAGGCTCAAGCCCAACCCTGCCGCCCACCACCAGGGACTCAAGCTCAATTGGCCCGGCACCTCGGCGCCATACAAGCCACGCAGGCTGGCTGCCACATCCGGCAGCAACAGGCTGGCCAGCAGGTAACCACTGGCGACGCCGAGCACGCCCCCCAACAGCGACAGCGCCCCCAGCTCCACCCCCAGGCCGAGGATCAACATCCGCGCACTCACCCCGCAGGCGCGCAAGGTGCGCAACAACCCGCGCCGTTGCTCCAGGGCCAGGCCGATGGCCGCATGCACGATAAACAGCCCCACCACAAACGACAGGAAACCCAATGCATCAAGGTTCAGGTGAAAGCTCTCGGTCAGCCGCGCGAGGTTATTCTCCTCGCCCTGCTTGAGCTGCAGCCCGGCGGGCGGTGTGGGATGGCGAGCGGCGAAGGCCTTGTCCACCAGCAGGCGCGAGAGCTGGCCGGGCATCTCCAGCAGCACCTGGGCAAACCCGATATCGGTGAGCAACAGGCCGGGCGCCATATCCGCCTGGACTTGCAATGGCGGCAGGCGCTGCCCATTCAGCGTGAGCGGTTGCTGGCCCTCGCGCAGTCCCAGGGCCTGCAAGGTGTGCGGTGCAATCCAGGTACGCCCCGGCGGTTCAAAGAAGGCCAGCATCTGCGCCTGGCTCAGGCGCTGCCCCGACACCGCGCCGCTGCCGGGCAACGACAGTGGTTCGATGCCCATCAACTGCAGGCGCACGTCCTCATGCCCCTTGAGTTGCAGCCGCCCCTGCACCACCGGCGACACCGGCCACCCGGCACGACGCAGTTGGGCAAACAGCGTTTGCGGGAAACTGGCGGCGTCCGGCGCACTGAGGCTGGCCTGGGGTTCGCCGCCGATCAATTGGCTGGCGCGCGCGTAACTGTCGCGGGCCTGGCTGTTGAGGGCCTGCACCCCGGTCAGCAGCGCGGTGGCCAGCCACAGGCCGGTGAGCACGCTGAAGAACTGCACCGGATGGCGTCGCCAATGGCTGAGCAAGGCACGCAAGGTCCAGTAAAACACCCTCACGTCGGCATGACCTGTCCATGATGCAGCACCACTTGCCGGTCCAGTCGGGCGGCGATGCGTGGGCTGTGAGTGACCATCAACAAGCTGGTGGGACTGTCGCGCAGCAGGTCCAGCAGCAGTTGCAGGACCTCGTCGCTGGTGGCTTCGTCGAGGTTGCCGGTGGGCTCGTCGGCCAACAGCAAACCCGGGCGCGAGGCCAACGCCCGCCCGACCGCCACCCGTTGCTGCTGGCCGCCCGAGAGTTGTTCCGGGTAACGCTTGAGCAAGTCCCCCAGGCCCAGGCGCTCGACCAATTGCGCCTGCCACTGCGGATCAAAACGCCCCGCCAGGCGGGCCTGGAACGCCAGGTTGTCGTCGACGCGCAAGCTGCCGATCAGGTTGAACTGCTGGAACACCAGGCCAATCTCAGTGCGCCGCCAGTGGGCCAGTTGCGCCTCGCTCATCCGGTCGAGGCGCTGCTCACCTACCTGGATGCTGCCGCCGTCCACCCGATCAAGCCCGGCAACCAAGTGCAGCAGGGTGCTCTTGCCGCTGCCGGACTCACCCATCAACGCCAGGCTGCTGCGCCCCCCCAGGTGCAGGTCGACCCCCGCCAGTACCGCCAACGGGCCCTGGGGGGTGACGTAGCTTTTGAAGACACCTTGCACCTGCAACATGGGAACACTCATCGGATGGCTGGCAATCGAGAATAACGGCTGAGGATCAAGGCCACGCAAATTTTTCACATGGTTTTCACCGGCCGCCCACCCACCGCACTTTAAATTGCCGGCCAAGCGTCACTCGTCGACAACTTATTAGTTGCCACGCCTGGCAACTTTTAACCGCAGCATGTTCAGCGAAAAGACAGCCACCCTGTGATAGCCTCGCGCTTCACTTCGGGCACTTGCCGACAAGTTGCGCCTAATTAATACAACACAGCCGATAGTGACCATGGTGAATGTAGTGGTTGACCTTACCCTGATTAAACCACGCTCGCGCCGAGCCTTTTTCAAGCGCCTCAAACCGCGTTGGCTCGGGCTTACGGTGGTCGCCGTGCTGCTCACTTGCGCGCTGTTCTGGCCGACCTCCCCACGGGACCTCGGCGTGGGCAACCGCCTGCTGACGTCCCAGGTGCTGCCGCTGTGGCGCGACGGCGACCTGATCGTACTGGTGCGTCATGAAGAGCGCTGCGACCGTTCGAGCAACCCGTGCCTGGGCCCGGTGGAAGGCGTGACGATCAATGGCAGCCAACACGCCGAAAACCTGGGGAAAGCCTTTAAATCCCTGGGTATGGACGGCACCGACGTACTCTCAAGCCCCGCCATTCGCACGGCCCAGACCTCGCGTTTCATGTTCGGCAAAACCGACATGACCTCCAGCGAACAAGCCGTCTGCGGCAAGGCCATGGGTGAAGAACTGCTCGGCCACAAACAGGCTGGACGCAACCTCGTATTCGTCACCCACAGCGGTTGCATCGCCGACTTTGAAACCGCCCTGGGCTTCCCCCACGCCAAGTTTTCCGAGTACGGCAGCGCGCTGTTCGTGCAGGTGCTGGCCAACGGCAAGTTCAAGGCCCTGGGCATCATGAAAAACCAGGACTGGCCTGCCGCGCTTAAATAAATCCACGTCATTCCCTTCCCGCCACTACGGCTTATGTTCAGCAAAAAGACAGCCCTGTTCTGGCATGTTTAGTTGCGTCCTTAATTAAGGTCGTTATGACTATTTCCTGTTATTTAGTGAACGCCGTGACGACTTTCACCATTACTTCATTAATTGAAAAAAACACCATCAGACGTCAAGGAGCGACGTTTTCATGACTCGCCTGAACCCCCTGCCGGTACTCTTGCTGGCCTTCGTCGCGTTTTATCTGTTGCCACTGGGCCTGCACGGTTTGTGGATACCGGATGAAACCCGCTACGCCCAGATCAGCCAGGAAATGCTCCTGAGCGGCAACTGGGTGGCGCCGCACTTCATGGGCATCCGCTATTTCGAAAAACCGGCCGCCGGTTACTGGCTGATCGCCCTGGGCCAGGCCGTGTTTGGCCAGAACCTGTTCGGCGTGCGCATCGCCTCGGCCCTGACCACCGGCTTGAGCGTGCTGCTCGCTTACCTGATCGCCCGTCGCCTGTGGAACGACCCGCGCAAAAGCTTCGCCTGCGCCCTGCTCTACCTGAGCTTTGGCCTGGTGGCCGGGCAGGCGGGGTATTCCAACCTCGATCCGCAATTCACCCTGTGGGTCAACCTGAGCCTGGTGGCGCTGTGGTTTGCCCTCGACAGCAGCACCCTGCGCAGCCGCCTGGGCGCCTGGGCCGTGCTGGGATTTGCGTGTGCCATGGGGTTCATGACCAAGGGTTTCCTGGCGTGGGCGCTGCCGGTGCTGATCGCCGTGCCCTATATGCTCTGGCAACGGCGCCTGGGCGAGTTGCTGCGGTATGGCCCGCTGGCCATCGGCGTGGCCGTGCTGGTGTGCTTGCCCTGGGTGTTGGCGATCCACAACCAGGAACCGGATTTCTGGCGCTTCTTTTTCTGGAATGAACACATCCGCCGCTTCAGCGCCGACAACGCGCAGCACGTGCGACCCTGGTGGTTCTTCCTGCCGATCATGGCGGTGGCTTGCCTGCCGTGGGCCGGGCTGCTGCCCGACACCCTGTACCAGGCCTGGAAAGAAAAGCGCCAACCGGCGATCGCCTTCCTGGCCCTGTGGCTGCTGCTGCCCCTGGGCTTGTTCAGCCTGAGCAACGGCAAGCTGCCGACCTACATCATGCCTTGCCTGCTGCCCCTCGCATTGCTGATGGGGCATACCCTGAGCGAGCTGGTCAGCCAGGGCAAAACCCGCACCCTGCGCCTCAATGGCCTGCTCAACTTCGTGATCGGCATGGCCGCCATGGTCGGGCTGATCTACCTGCAAATCGCCCGGCCGCTGTACAGCAACAGCCATGCCGAGATGTTCAGCCTGTCCCTGGCGTTTATCGTGCTGCTGGGCTGGATCCTTGCCAACCTGCTGCAAAGCGTGCGGCCGCTGACGCTGTGGGCGATGCCGGCCTTGGGCATCGGCCTGCTGGTAGTGCTGCTGCCGTCAAGCATGCCGGCCTACATCGCCGATAACGAAATGCCCGACCAATTTGTGCTGGAGCATCTGGATGAGTTGCAGCACACCCACGCGCTGCTGAGCAATGAACTGGAAAGCGCCAGCGCCTTGGCCTGGCGCCTGCAACGACCCGACGTGGCGCTGTATGACACCGAAGGCGAGTTGCGCTACGGCTTGCAGTACGCCGGTGCGGTCACACGCAAAGTGGAGTTGGAACAGGTTCAGGGCTGGCTCAAGGACGCGCGCCAGCACGGCTCGGTCGGCGTGCTGCTGCGGGTCAACAGCACCAGTGAAATGCGCGAGGCCGGGCAATTGCCGCCCGGAGGCAAACGCTACTACAAGGGCTACCTGGAACTTATCCTCTACCCGCAGGCGCCATGATGCCGGGTTATTTCAAGACCGAACGCGGCGCCCTGCTGCTGTTGCTCGGCGTCTCGGCCCTGCTGCTGCTCACCGGCCTGGGCGCACGTGACCTGTGGGGCCCGGAAACCCGCTGGGCGAATATCGCCTTGCAGATGCTGCAGAGCGGTGACTATTTCGATCCCTATCTCAAGGGCGTGCCCTATTACGACAAACCCCTGCCCTCCTACTGGCTGATCACTGGCGCGGCCCACCTGGCGGGGGGCCTCGGGCCCTGGTCGTTGCGCCTGCCATCGGTGATCGGCGCGTGGTTGAGTGTGTGGCTGGTGTACTTGATCGGCGAACGTTTGTTCCGCAAGGGCACGGGGCTGATCGCCGGCTGGATGCTCGCCACCACGTTCTACTTCCTGTTCTGGGCCCGCGTGGCCACGGCGGATGTGCTCACCGTGTGCGGCGTGCTGGCAGCCGTCGCCTGGTATTGGCGCGGCCCCGACGACACACGGCTGTGGCGCTACACGGTGTTTTTCCTGTTGCTGGCCCTGACGTCGTTGTTCAAGGGCCTGATCGGCTTCGTGCTGCCCGGTCTGGTGCTGTTGCCGCACCTGCTCGGCGAACAGCGCTACAAGCGCCACCTCAACCTGCGCCTGCTTTTGGCCGTACTGATCGCCGCCGCGGTGTACGCCGTGCCGTTCGTGCTGTCGCACGTCTACGGCGCACCGGCCTATGGCGCGAGCGGCCTGGCCTTGGTATTCCGGGAAAACGTGGTGCGTTTCTTCGACCCGTTCGACCATATGGGGCCGATCTACACCTACCTGATCTACCTGCCCGCCTACACCCTGCCCTGGACGCCGTGCTGGCTGCTGGGCCTGTGGCTGGCCGTGCGGCACTGGCGTCACACCCCGCCGAACGTGCGCTGGCTGGTGTGGGGCCTGGGCCTGCTGTTTGTGTTCTTTACCGCCAGCGGCAGCCGGCGCAGCTACTACGTACTGCCGCTGGTGCCGTTTGCCCAGTTGCTGGCGGCGTGGTGGCTGAGTGAACGCGTGTTGAAAAAGCCCGCCAGTTGGCCGCGCTGGCAGAAAGGTCTGGGGATCGCTGCCGCACTCATGCTGTTGATCCTCGGCGTGGCCTATCCCTGGTCCAACGGCAACGGCGGCGTGACCCGCTTCGCCGAGGATGTGAAAGCCGAGGCCGTGAAAAGCGCACCCTGGAACCAATGGCAAATGGTGCTGGTGGAAGTCGACAACAAGGTCCCGATGTACCTGCAAAATGGCGGCAAGCCGTTCTACTACATCGCCGAGACCCAGGACTTTCCCCGCCAGGGTGACACCGCCGCCTTCATGGCCTGGCTGGAAAAAACCAGCGGCCAGACCTTCGACCCGCACCGTACGATCATCGTCGCGCAGTTTTCCAAGGATGATCCGACGCCGCTGGCGTATCTGGGTGCGGATCATCAGGTGATCACGACCCAGCCGGACAATGGCGAGCGGTTGTTTCAGAAGCGTGACGAGGGCAGTGTGGCGTTTATCCCCACGTCACGCTGATGGCTGCGTATCAGCTGCGCGTGTACCGCACCGGCCGGGGCGGAGGACAGTGAGCCGCTGGATCATGGCAAACAGGTTTTGGCGTGAACATGCTTGTCGTGGCCTTATTTCGGTGAAATCACCGCCTCCGCCTCGATTTCGATCAACCACTCCGGCAACGAAAGCCCACTGACAATAATCCAGGACGACGGCGGCGGGTTATGGGGGAAGCGCTCACGCAGCGCCTGGGCGATAAGCTCCTGCCGATCACGTGCGGACTCGACGATATACAGCCGCAGCATTACCACATGGGACAAGTCACCCTCGACCTCCGCCAGGATTTTTTCGATATTGTCCAACGCCGTATCGGTTTGCTCGGCAATGCCTGGACCGACCGTACGCTCCTGGGCATCCACACCTACCTGGCCGGAAAGCAGAATACGCCGGCCATCAGGCACTTCGATGGCTTGGCTGAAGCCGTATTGCAGGGAGTTGAATACGCTCTTGGGATTGATGACCTTGGGTTGCATGACGAGTCCTTGTTGTCGGTAGAAGTGCAAGGCTAACGTTAAAAGTCTTACGTCTCCAGAACGCGAGCCAACTGCCAGGCAGCAAAAGCAATGAGACAACCTCCGCTGACGCGGTTCAAAAAGCCGAAATCGAGCGGGTCAGCAAGCGCCCTCTTGATCATTGCACCAACGAGCGCGTACAACATCTGCCCCGACAATGAACCCAGCAGAAAACCCAGCAAATTCAAGTACATTCCATGCCTATAGAGCAGCGCCTCACTGGCGATGACATAGGAAGAAATCGCAGCGATAGTTAAAGGGCTGGTCAACGTCAGCAGGAAAACCGGGATGAACCCTGTTGCTCGTTTGGCCAGGGAGGTGGCTGCGGATTTCTTGAAAGTGATTACGCCCAAATAAAAGAGGTAGGCAATCGCCGCCCACGTTAGCAATTGGCTGTTGGCGGCCCAAAACGCTTCAACGGCTCGCAACCCCGCGAAGGCGACAGCTGCAAACACTGCATCTGCAACTGCCGCCCCGAAAACCGCAGGTAAAGCGCTAAGGAAGCCGAAGGTGAAGGACTGCCTGAAAATGATGAAGGCCACAGGGCCGAAACTGATGGAGAGCACCAATGCAAACAGCGTTGATTTCCAGAGGTCTTGCACTTGATTCGCCCCCCCCTCTTGTCTTTCGAAAGTAAGCCCAACAGCAGTTCGTTCGCAGTTGACGCTACCAAGCAAATCTCATCGAAAATAGCTGGCCTAACGGATAGGTGGTAGCAAAATGGAGGTGCTCATTCGTAGGAGCTTCGCCATGAAGAAAGTCACACCTAACCCTCCACCTCGGATGACGATCCGCAAATCCCCCCCGATGTCATCTCACCGTCCGTCCCGGCCTGAGTACGGAAGCCGCCTTGAACAACGCCAGCGAGATGCTTGAATCGGCTACGGTCTGCGCGTACGACTGCGCCGAACGCCTTGACAGTCACCACCGCAGGCAGGTGCTGGCATTGGTGCAGATGATCGAGATTGCGCAGTTATTGGTGGATGAAGCCCTTAACCGGGAATGCCGGTGCCCTGATCACACAGCGCAAATCCAAGCAGCGCAGTAAAGCCCCCTGTGGGAGTTGTCGAGCTTCAGCGAGGCTGCGATGGGGCCGGATCAGGTGGTCAATTCGTCCGCATTCTTGTGGCGAGCGGGCTTGTCTCGCGTTGGGGTACGAAGCGCCCCTATGAAGATGAATGAGGTGTATCAGGCATGCCTCTGCGCCTGGTTTGGGGGCCGCTGCGCAGCCCCACGCGGGACAAGCCCCCTCACCACAGAGGGAGTTCCCCCATTTGCTCTTCAACAGGCCGTGATAAATACGCTGACGCTACCAACCGCCCATCGCCAGGCTGAACGGCGAAAACTCCGCGAACTGCCAGCGCAAGGCCAACGCCGCCGGGCGGCGGACCACGTGGTCCACGGTCACCGTCCAGAGCCGCTGCGCGCCCTCGAAGCGGGCGACTTCAGGGCCGTCGAGGATCAGCGAGGTATGCCCGGCGATCTGCAGCACATCCCCCGTTTCAAAGTCGATAAACAGCAGCCCCGCCACCGGGTTGGCCGCCAGGTTGCCCAGGGTGTTGAAGAACAGGTTGCCGGCAAAGTCCGGGATGGTCAGCACGTCGCCCTCCACGCGCACGAAGCCGGTATTACCGCCGCGATGGGAGACGTCCACCGAGCGTTCGCCGTCGACCTCCACGTAGCTGGCGACGAAGAAGGTGTCGGCGTTGCGGATCATGCTTTCGGCAGCGGCGTCCAGGCCGTCAAGACGCTCGACCCGGGTGCCGGGTTTACGCGCAATCCCATCGACCGGCCGCAGCTGGATGTATTTGGGGCAATTGCCGTAGGTCTGCACCACGTCGACCGACAGGCCCTCGTGATCGAGCGCGCCGATACGCCCATTCATGCGGTTGCGCCGCCGGGTGTTGAGGTCGATACCCAGCAGACCCACGGCAGCGCCCTTGTGCAAGGCGGCGCGGGCCGGGTCGCTGGCAGAGGGCAGGCTGTCAATCTGCAACGTATAAGGGTCGGGAGAGTGGACGAACCCCGGCGCGCCTTCAATCAGGGTCGCCCAGGGAATCCCCTGTTCATCCACCACGCCAAGCACCAGGTAGGGCAACAGCGGATAAAAATCCCGATGCTGCTCCGGCAGGTGATCGCGTATCACCTTGGGCCCGACCACCGCCATGCGCTCGGCCACGCCGACCGCTGCTTGTAACTGCCGTTCGCCGGCATGCCAGGGGGATTGTTCAATAGGGTTCATGGTGATCACCTCCAGTGGGTTGCCCCCATGCTGCGCCTCGCCAGCCAAACGCAGAATACCCAGCCCAGGCAATCCACTGTTACGCCAACTGAAATGCCGGATGCTCACGCAGCGCCGCCACGCAATGATCGACAAAACTGCGCACACGCATCGGCCCATGGCGCCCTTCGCCGTACACCACATGCACCGGCAGGGGCGCTGGCTCATAGCCCCGCAGGACGCGGCGTAACTGGCCGCTGAGCAGATGCTCATGCAGCGGATAGCTCAAGCAACGCACCAGCCCCGCGCCCTGCACCGCCGCATTGATCGTGCCTTGCACCGTGGCGCAACTCAGCCGCGCGCGGGCCTTGAGCTGGCACCCCTGGAACGCCCAATGCACCGGGTCGGCAGTGGCGATCAGGCGATGCCGCTTGAGGTCGTCCGGGTGTCGGGGTTCGCCGTGCGCCGCGAGGTAAGCGGGACTGGCGCAGAGGATCTGCCGCACGTGCCCGACCGGCCGCGCGATCAGTGAGGAGCTGGGCAACTCGCCGACCAGGATCGCCACGTCCAGCCCCTCTTCGTGCAGGTTGGGGTAATAGTCGTGGTAGTGGGCGGTAAGCTGCACCGCCGGATAACGATCCATGTAGCTGGCCAACAGCGGCGCCATCACATAGCGGCTGAACAGCAACGGCATGAACACCCGCAGATTGCCCTGGACCTGTACATGCAAGCCGTTGGCCGAGGCTTCGGCGGCGTCCACGGCGGCCAGCAGCCGCACGCAGTCGGCCATGTAGACAGTGCCCGTGTCGGTAAGGCTGACACCCCGCGTGCTGCGTTGCAGCAACGGTACGCGCAGGCGTGCTTCCAAGCGGGCGATCGCACGCATCAATGTCGGCGCCGAGACCTGGGCTGCACGTGCGGCCGAGGCCAGGCTCGGTTGCTCGGCGAGCGCGGCAAACAGCTGCATATCGCGATAACGCTCCATCAACCGCGCCGCTTCATCGCCGGATTCAAGGCCGTGTCCTGGCCCAGGCGATGGCTGAGGAAATCCACAAAGGTGTGGATCTTGGCCGGCACGCGCGCGCTTTTCTGGAACACCACCTGGATCGGCAACGGGGCCGGCTCGAAGTCCTCGAGGACAATTTCCAGCTCGCCGGCCGCCACCGCCGCCGCGACCTGATAGGACAGCACCCGCGTCACCCCCCAGCCCAGGCGCGCCAGGTTGATCGCTGCGTTGTTCGCCGAGACCACCAGGCGCGGTTCGATGGGCACCGTCAGCGGCTGGCCGGCGTCGACAAACGCCCACTCACTCACCAATCGGCTGGAGGACAGGCCGACGATCTGCGCCGCAGGCAATTGCCCGGGGTGCCGGGGGCGGCCGTGCTGGTCGAGATAGCCGGGCGAGGCGCAGACCACCCGGCGTACCTCGCCCACTTTGATCGCCTGTTGCCCCGGCTCATGCAGATGGCCGATGCGCACAGCCACATCGATACCCTCGTCGGTCAGGTTGACCACCCGATCCACCAGCAAGGCATTGATATTCACCAGCGGAAAACGGTCGAGGTACTCGCCCAGCACCGGCGCCACATACAACTCGCCAAACAGTACCGGTGCGGTCACCGTGAGGTGGCCGCAGGGGATCGAATAACTGCCCGCCGCCGCTTCTTCGGCTTCGTCCAGCTCGGCGAGGATGCGCCGGCAATCTTCGAGGTAACGCTGGCCGGCCTCGGTCAGGTGCAGGCTGCGGGTGGTGCGCGCCAGCAGCTGGGTGCCGATGCGCGCTTCCATGGCGGCGATGGCCCGGGTCACGCTGGGTGGCGAGGTGTTCAGGCGGCGCGCCGCGGCGGCAAAGCCCTCCTCCTCGGCCACCGCCAGGAACACCTGCATTTCGTGAAATCGGTCCATCGATGCGCCTCAGCAACGTTAATGTGATTGCAACCCTACCGCCGTACGCGGCATGCCCACAAATCCCGGCAAGGCCTCGATGCTGGCAAGCCAGGCGCGCACCTTAGGGTAGTCGGCCAGCGACACATTGCCTTCCGGCGCATGGGCCACGTAGGTGTAGAACGCAATATCGGCGATGCTCGCTTGCTCCCCCGCCAGGAAGCGGGTTTCGCTCAGTTGCTGCTCCACCAGTGCCAACAAGCCATGGGCACGGCTGATCGCCGCCGCCGCATCCACGTCGGCACCGAACACCACGGCCAGCCGTGCGGTGGCGGGCCCGGCGTGCAGCTCGCCGGCGGCCGCCGACAGCCAGCGCTGTACGCGCGCCTGCCCCACCGGGTCGCTTGGCAACCATTGGCCCTTGCCGTATTTCGTGGCGAGGTAGACCAGGATCGCGTTGGAATCCGCCAGTACGGTGCCGTTGTCGTCAATCGCCGGGACCTGGCCGAAACGGTTGATGGTCGCAGTGAAGTCAGCGCTTTTATGCGCGCCTTGCTTGAGGTCCACCAGGATGAACTCGCTGGGCAACCCCAGCAGGGACAGCATCAGCTCGGCCCGATGGGAATGGCCGGACAAGGGGAAACCATAGAGTTTGATCGCAGGCTGGGACATGTAAGGCTCCAAAGGGTGGGGGTTTGACACCGGCATGTTCCACCGCTGCGCCGACCACTGGAATCACCAGCTTTTACAATCCAGCATTTCAGCGGATGAAACAATCACTCGCCAAACAGTTCGACGATCAACGCAAACAACGTGGTCTTTACCGCACTGTCCAACGTGGTCCAGGCCAACCCCGTGCGCGCCTGGAACGCCCCCAACTCCAGTGGCCGCGACACGCAATTGGCCGGCAACGCCCGCGCGGCCTGCTGCGGCAGTACGCCGACGCCCAACCCGGCGCAGACCAGCGCGAGCATGGTGGTGAACTCGCCCAGTTCGGACGCGATCTGCAAAGGGATGCCCACGGCCTGGATAAATTCGTCGTAGAACCCGGGCGCATAGCGCCGCGCAAGGATGTACACCGGCACGTCGAGCAGGTCGCCGGGCTGGATCGACGCCTGGGCGGCCAGCGGATGATCCATCGGCAGGGCCACGCAGAACGGCTCGCGCAGCACCACGCGGGTTTGCACCCCGGGGTAGGCGGCGGGCAGGCGCATCAGGCCGAAATCCAGGCGATCATTCTTCAGCGCGGCGGCTTGATCGGGGCCGGGCATGTCCTTGAGTTCCAGCTCGATCCGCGGGTAGCGCTGATGCACCGTGCGGATCAACGCGGGTAACAGGTGCGGCAATACCGACGACACAAAGCCCAGGCGCACCCGGCCGATTTCCCCCCGGTTGGACGCCCGCGCCGCCTCCGCCGCCCGAGCGGCCTGGTGCAGGGTCGCCTGGGCTTCGGGCAGGAACACCCGACCGGCATCGGTCAAGGTCACCGAGTGGCGATTGCGGTCCAGCAGGCGTACGCCCAGGCCAGTTTCGAGCAGCTTGATCTGCATGCTCAGGGCCGGTTGCACAATCGACAACTGCGCCGCCGCCCGGCCGAAATGCAGCTCCTGGGCCAGTACCACAAAGGCGCGCAAGTGCTTGAGTTCCATCGAGCCTCCCCGGTTATCACCGATATTGATCAACCGATCATAAATAAACATTGGACCTGCGCCCTATACCGGAGTGAAGTTAAGCCCATCAGCCATTGTTTTGATTATCACAAGCGCGCCCGGAGAAACATGCCCATGCAAAGCGTTCTAGACACCTTTCGCCTCGATGGCCGGCTGGCGCTGGTCACCGGTTCCAGTGCCGGTATCGGCCTGGCCATCGCCCGAGGCCTGGCCCAGGCCGGTGCGCGAGTGGTGCTCAACGGGCGTAACCGCAGCACCCTGCGCGACGCCGCCGCGCTGCTGACCCTCGAGGGCCTGGAGGTGCACACCGAGGCCTTCGACGTCACTGACAGCGCGGCGATCCAGGCCAGCGTGGCCGCTATCGAGGAACGCCTCGGGCCCTTGGACATCCTGGTCAACAACGCCGGCATGCAGCGCCGTGGGCCGCTGGAAGACTACAGCGAGCAGCACTGGCGCGAACTGATCAGCACCAACCTCGACAGCGCCTTCCTGGTGGGCCAGGCCGTGGCGCGGGCAATGATCCCGCGCAAGCGTGGGCGCATCATCAATATCTGTTCGGTGCAAAGTGAATTGGGCCGCCCGGGCATCGCGCCGTATGCGGCGAGCAAAGGTGCGTTGAAGATGCTCACCAAGGGCATGGCCATCGACTGGGGCCCCCACGGGCTGACAGTCAACGGTATCGGCCCCGGCTACTTCAAGACCGAGTTGAACGCCAACCTGGTGGCCAACCCCGAATTCAGCGACTGGCTGGTGCAACGTACGCCGAGCCGACGCTGGGGCGACGTCGCTGAGTTGGCCGGTGCGGCAGTGTTCCTGGCCAGCGATGCCGCGAGTTTCGTCAACGGTCATATCCTCTATGTCGACGGTGGCATCACCGCGTCGCTGTAACCCTGGAGAACCTTATGCATGCCATTGTCTGCCACGCCTCAAAAGACCTGCGGGTCAGCCCCCAGGACGAACCTCACAGCCTGGGCCCCGAGCAACTGCGCGTGCGCATCGCCCGCGGCGGCATCTGCGGCTCGGACTTGCACTATTACCAGCACGGCGGCTTCGGCACTGTGCGCCTGCGCGAGCCGATGGTGCTCGGCCACGAAGTCTCGGCAGTGATCGACGCCGTGGGCTCCGACGCCGGCCGGTTCAAGGTCGGCCAACGCATTGCCGTATCGCCCTCGCGCCCGTGCGGTGCTTGCCGTTATTGCCATCAAGGCCTGCCCAACCACTGCCTGGACATGCGCTTCTACGGCAGCGCGATGCCCTTCCCGCATGTCCAGGGCGCGTTCCGCCAGAGCCTGGTGATCGAGACGCATCAGGCACATCTTTTGGCCGATCATGTCAGCCTCGCCGAAGGTGCACTGGCCGAACCGCTGTCGGTGGGGTTGCATGCGATCCAACGGGCCGGCGCGGTATTCGGCAAGCGCGTGCTGGTGACCGGTTGCGGCCCCATCGGCAACCTGCTGATCGCCGGCCTGCGCGCCGCCGGTGCGGCTGAAATCGTCGCGGTGGACCTGTCCGCCAGCGCCCTGGCCTGCGCGGAAAAAATGGGCGCCACGCGCACCCACAACATTGCCGACGGCATCGACGCGCTCAAGCGCTACACCGCCGAGAAGGGTTACTTCGAGGTGATGTTCGAAGTCTCCGGCAGCGCCCAGGCCCTGCGTAACGGCCTGGACTGCATCGCCCCGCGCGGCGTGCTGGTCACGGTCGGCTTGGGCGGTGAGGTGTCGCTGCCGCTGAACCTGCTGGTCAGCCGCGAGATCGACCTGCGCGGCACCTTCCGCTTCCACAGCGAGTTTGCCCAGGCGGTGGACCTGCTCAATCGCCAGGTCGTCGACGTACGCCCGGTGATCTCACACACGCTGCCGTTTGAGCAGGCGGTGCAGGCGTTTGAACTGGCGGCGGACAAGACCCAGGCGATGAAGGTGGTGTTGGATTTTGGCGTGGTGGATGTGGAGTAAGGCCTACCCGCTTTCGGTCAAATACCCCCCCTCGACCTCAAGTGCACGAATCCTAAGGTAATCTGCGGCGATCACCTTAGGATCGACATGAACCAGATACACAGTCCCGGGTTGACTGAACACGTCCTGCGTCACACCAATTTGTTGTCCATTCTCGACGTAGAAAACTGCATCGAAGAAAGACTCAAGTTTGAGCAGCTCTTTCAAAAATAGATCCTTATCGAAACAGCCATTTGAACGATTGATCAGGCAGACATTATAGGTACGTTGCAACAGTGGAGAGTCGGCCTCCCTTGCCAGCAATTGTGCAAAAAACTCCGGCTCGGCGATGGATAAAGCCACAGCTTCAATCTGCCCCAGACCAGTGGTTTGCCTGGATACACCGGGACGCAGAATACCGTCGGTTCGCGCAGCAACTTCTACCAGTTTCGGCCCCTCTGCGGTGAACATGACTTCTGCATGACTGGGGCCGTTGCGAATACCCAGACACCGCACCACTGCCCGAGTGTAATCCACCAGCAGCGGGTAAACCGATGAGTCAGGTCCAATCAACTCATCGATGTCATAGAGTACGCCGCCCTCTTTTGTGCGCTGTTTTTGGTACCTCACGACCTCGGTAACGAGCTGTTGACCATTGAGTGAAACCATATTCACCACATATTCCGTCCCCGCCAGGTACTCCTGAATCAGCACCTGCGTATTAGGCAGGTTCAACTTATTCGTTGCTCCCAACAGCTTGCCCACCGCAGTCTCGCAGGCCTGCCTGTCCGCGCAGATAAACACACCGTCGGCGCCTGCGCTGTCGAGGGGTTTTACCACGAGAGGAAAGTGCCCATGGTCTTTGATCCAGCCGTCGGCCAGCACCCAACTGCCTGCAACGAACTGTCGGGGTGCGGGCAACTGAGCCTGGGCAACACATTGAATCATGTCGTACTTGTTTCGGCGGGCATTGGTCTTGTCGAAGTCATTACGATAGGGCAGTTGCAGTCGTTCGTTTAACAGGTCAGCCAGAAGCACACCGGTTTCGGCACCGGCGATGATGAAGTCAGGCTTGAAGCATTCGACGCCCGCCAAGGTAGTCGTCATAGAGCCATTGACAATCATCTGCTCATAAATCGAATGATCGAAGCCCTTGTAGTAGTAACTGTCCAAGGCTCCCGTTGACGCAACATGCATAAGCACACAACCCTTTTCACTCAACCGCTTCGCCACAAATTTTCCCGAAGAGAAACCATCAACCACGACCACTCTAATCATGTTGCCTCCTTCCTGATTGCATACATCGCCCGACCCGAAAGCAACAACACAATGACGCTGACCGCCACCACACTGGCCATGGAAAACTCCACTCTGGTATCCAGGTATTGGAGTAACAGTACAAAGACAGGAAGTGTCAGCAAAACCAGGGAGACATGGATGGGTGTGAGGTAGTAGATGGTTTTCTGAATCAGGTAAATCGGCAACAAATGCCCGATCACAACCAAGACCACCATCGGCAGAATCAATTCGCGGTCAAGCGAAAAACTCACCTCGGAAGCAGGAATTGCGATGACGGAGGCACCAATCATCGCCACGCTCCTGACAGCCAGTATTTCATGGACAGACCAATGGCGAGCGAACATCTCCTTGGAGAAAACCGTGTAAATGACGGTACCCAACGCGCAAACCATGACGCTGCCAATACCCAACAGTCGCTCCTCCACGGTAGTAGCGACCACACCGCTGTCACCGGCAAATGAATTGAACAACATGATGCCTACCGACGTGAGCACCAGACATGAAACCAGCGTATCTGCGAAGGCAACCTTAGCACCGCGTTTATTCAGCAGCGAGATAATCAAAGTGAAGGCTGGGCCGCATGCTACTGAGGCGACTCCGACCACTGCTGGCTCTAAATAACGCAACGCATAAAACAGGCCTCCCCAGTTGAGTAGAACTGCAATATTGACGATAAAGACAAATGGCCAACAGGATCTAAACTTTGAAACCAAAGAACCTGCATCGCGATACAGTGCGCACACGATAAAAAACACTGCCGACGTTGCAAAACAATAAAAAACAACGATCAGCGTATTGATCGATTGCGTGACATAAGCGACATACACATCGAATGCTGCACTAAGCAAGCAAAACACCAAGCCAATTATTACGCCCACCCTAAGCATATCTATCAACCGAAAAAAATACTGACCTATGAAATCACGTTCACACCTTCGTCTCTAACCACTATTTTCATAATGGTCTTCACATCAATACCCGTTTGTTCTTTAACCTTTTCAGCGCCATTATTCCCCACCTTTTCAACGGCACAAATAACGTCCACTAATTCGCCACCAGCACCTTTCACTGCATTGACCAGCGCAATCACTGCACCACCAGTACTCAACGTATCATCAATAATAGTTACGCGATCACCAGCATTAACACCATTAAGATACATATCTCCTTGAAAATACTCCGACTGCACATTAACCACCTGCTCATTGATATCCCCCAGACTGTAGGAATACCATCTAGCCATTGCCATAGGAATACCTGTAAGCAAAGAGACCGTCGTAGCAAGCGCAGCACCTTTATCTTCTTCAGTTACAATTTTTGAAACATTAAAATCCATGAGCCTAACGACTTTTTGAGCCACCTCCATTAATACCTCCGGCCTTAATGCCGGAATTTGATCAGTAAACTCGTTTACGGTAGTCAATGCTGTACCAGAGTTCACAACTCTGGCATTCCTATAAACCTCTTCAAGTAACATCATTCACCTCACTGTATTGTGGATAAACACCATCCCAGCGACTTGCGTACTTCCATGAACTATCAAAAAACAAGGTGACTATATTTTTTTTGTGGAATGCTCGTGCAAACTCATCGCAGACCAGCAAGTTCGCACCACAGGTCGGGCCAATTGGGATTTTTTCTTCGTCAATAAAGAGCTTCATTCGAGCCCATGCGTCTGAGCCTTCAATCACTCGGACCTCATCAACGAGTTCAGAGATTGTATTAGCTGACAAGACTCCGGCACCGAGCCCCATTAAATTATGAGGGCGATGTTCAAAGGCCAAGTGATGCCTTTCTGCAAACAATGGAGCAGAATTATTGACTTCAACCCCTACGGTTCTAATTTCGCTGTACTCTCGTTTCAAGACCTCAGCAATACCAGAAAACGTTCCACCCGTGCCTATCGAGCAAACAAAAAAATCAGGAACTACGCCGTACACCTTCAGGTCCCGTACTATTTCTTCACCACAGACTTTCCAACTTTGCCTGTTCAATAAATTGCTGGACTGATCCAGAAAATAACTTTCTCTCGCCGAGTTCTCCGCTTGATAACGTTTGGCTCGGAGTACGGCTTCTGATAAAAACCCTTCTCTTGGCGTTTCAACTATTTCAGCCCCATAAGAGCGTATTTGAACTTTCCGTTCCTCAGTCATACCTTCCGGCATAAAGATTTTCACCTTATAGCCTTTTAGCCTTCCGATCCACGCAAGTGCTGCTCCACCATTCCCGGTAGAACAATCTATCAAGGTCATGCCCGGCCAAATGACGCCGACCTCTTCCAATCGGCTAACAATATTTAGATAAGTCCTGTCCTTGTGACTTCCTGAGGGATTCAAAAACTCACACTTAGAAAAAACCTTATTGCCATTTATCGAGAGTGTTTTCAATTCTACCAGTGGCGTACTGCCAATATCTGCGAGCTCCATTCTGAAGCCCCCCTATCCTCGACATAGAATAATTGAACGCTAACAGATTACTTCCCAGACAAATAGCTAGCCGAACGGATAGGTAGTTTCAAGCTCGAAGTAGCGACCTGAGTGTAGGATTTTACTGCAAACCATCCCTGCAATAACTAACGTATACAAAAAAAAACAATCAAGCACGCCCACCAGTGACTTGCAGTCTCTGTTTATCAGCGATCGGGCCGGTCGCGCGGTTTCTAAAATGGCGCGCAGTATCGCTTTAACATTGCCCGCAACAAGCTCGAGTGCAATCTCGAACCGTCGCGGCCGCACATCTGCGATGAAGATTCGATTGCTAAGGGTTGCAACACCTGAGGCTCAGACGCGCTCTTGCAAGCGCTCACGCAAAAACCGGTGGCTCCTGGAAAACAACCGCCGATACGTCAGCAACACCGCCCCCACCGTACCCAACGCCGACGACGCGGCAATCAGGAACATGATCACGATCTGATAGCGCACCGCGTCCACCGGGCTTTCCCCCGCCAGCACCTGGCCGGTCATCATGCCGGGCAGGCTGACAATGCCGACCACGGTCATCTGGTTCAGGGTCGGGATCATCCCCGCGCGTACCGCCTGGCGGATCGCTTCCTGCGCCGCCTCCCAGCGTGAGCCGCCGAGGGCCAGGATCATCTCGATGGTGTTGCGCCCCGAGGTCAGTTCCTGGGTCATGCGTTCGATCCCCAGGGACACGCCGGTCAGGGTATTACCGAGGATCATGCCGAGGATCGGGATCGCGTACTGCGGCTCGTACCACGGGTGGATGCGGATCACCGCAAACAAACCCACTGCCGTCACCAGCCACGAACTGCCCCACACCGACAGGATGCTGTCGACCCTTTGCCCACGGTACGTCCTGCGCCCGCGCCCCGCCGCCGACAGCCCGGCGATCAGGGTCATTGCGCCCATCAACGGCAGCACCACATACCAGTAGGCGAACGCGAACACCCAGCCCAGCAGGTAACCGATGGCCAACAGTTGCACCACGGTACGCACCGCCGCCCACAGCAACTGGCGGCCCAGGCCCAGGCGCAGCAGCAGGGAGAGCGCACCGTTGACCAGGATCAGCGAAGCGGCGATGCCCATGTCCAGGGCGGTGAGGTTTTGATAATTCATGGCTGGGTCGCCTCGCTCAACACGCCGGCACTCATGTGCAAGTGGATGTCGCTCATGCGCCGCGCCTGATCGAGGTCATGGGACACCCAGACATAGGCGCGGGCGTTGTCGCCGGCAAACCAGGCGCTGATCAGCACTTCCACGTCGCGGGATGAGGTGGGGTCGAGGGCAGCGGTGGGTTCGTCCAGCAGCAGCACCTCGGGGTTGAGTTGCAGGGTGCGGATCAGCGAGACCACCTGGGCCTCGCCGCCCGAGAGGTCCAATGCGTTCCTGGTCAAAAAATCGGCTGCCTTGCCGGCATGCCCCAGCAACGCGGTCACCGCTTGCGGGTCGAAGCGGCGCTGGCGCAGGGTCTTGAGGCTGAAGGGAAAGCGCAGGTTGTCCTCCACCGTGCCTTCGAGCAGCGCGGGGCGTTGGGAGAGGTAGCTGATATGGCTGCGGTAATGGGGAATCTCGGCATTGGCAATCGGCTGGCCGTTCCACAGGACCTGCCCGCTGGTGGGCGCATCCAGCAGCGCCAATGCCCGCAGCAATACGCTTTTGCCGGAACCGGAAGCGCCGGTGATCGACACGCGGTCGGCGCGGTTCAAGGTGAAATCCGTGGGCTGCAGCAACGGTACCTGCCGGCGTTCGTCCATGCGCGTGAGGGCGCGGGTTTCGATCAGTGCACTCATGGACGCGGTATTCCTCTTAAACCTGTTGGGCGCAATGGTGCGGCAGGCGCGGGAAGTTTTCATGAAAAAATTCAAACTATCGCCACCCACGTCGTTCAGAACTTCAGGTTCAACGTTAAGTAGGAGACGACATGCAATACCGACAACTGGGCCATTCGGGCCTGCTGGTATCCGAAATCATCCTCGGCACCGTGCCCTTTGGCGGTCGCGCCGAGTTTGAAAAATGCGGATCGGTAGACGTGCCCCAGGCCAGGCGCATGTTCGATATCGCGTTCGACGCCGGGGTGAATATGGTCGACACCGCCGACCTCTACTCCCACGGACTGGCCGAAGAAGTGGTCGGCAAAGCCTTGGGCGACAAGCGCAACGATATCCTGCTGGCCACCAAGGGCCGTAGCCCCGTGGACAACAACCCGAACAACTCAGGCTCGTCGCGCTATCACCTGATTCGCGCGTGCGAAGCGAGCTTGAAGCGCCTGGGCACCGACCATATCGACCTCTACCAATTGCACAATTGGGACGGCATGACTCCCATCGAGGAAACCCTCGAAGCCCTGCGGCTGTTGGTTGGCTCAGGCAAGATCCGCTACTTTGGCACCAGCAACTTCACCGCCTGGCAGATGATGAAAACCCTCGGCAAGGCCGAATTGCACGGCATGCTCAAGCCCATCACCCAGCAGATCTACTACACCCCGGAATCCCGCGAGGCCGAGTACGAGTTACTGCCCCTGGCCCTGGACCAGCACGTGGGGACGCTGGTGTGGGGGCCGATGGGCGAAGGCCTGCTGACCGGTTCCACCCGGCGCGGGCAGCAGCCACCGGCCAATACCCGTCAGGGCAGCGGCTGGCCCGAACCCTACGTGCATGACCAGGAACGTGCGCTGGACATCATCGAGACCCTCGCCGCCGTGGGCGATGAACAGGGCGTGTCAGTGGCGCGCACCTGCCTGGCCTGGCTCAAGGACCGTCCGGGAATTACCTCGCTGATCGTCGGCGCCCGCACGGAAGCGCATCTGCGTGACAACCTGGCGGCCACGGAATTGAAACTCACCGATGAACAGTTCTCGCGTATTGAAGCGGTGACACGGCGCCAACCGTTGTACCCGTACTGGCATCGTTTTACTGCCGGGATTGATCGCTTCGACCCGGCAGAACGGCCGTTCCTGGCCGAGCACCAGAAGACCATGGATGCACGCAAGGACAAATAATCCAGAACAGCGTACCTGTGGCGAGGGAGGTGCCACTACCTCTTCGACGTAGCGCTGTCGCGTAGCAAACTGGGACCTCTGTGGCGAGCGGGCTTGTCGAATCGTCGCACCGCCCGCGTTGGGGTGCGAAGCGCCCCTGATGGAGACAAATGTGGTGTATCAGACACTCCTCTGCGCCTGGTTTTGGGGCTGCTGCGCAGCCCAACGCGGGCGGTGCGACGATT
>Ga0307405_10000119_pt1 | contig 31478 bp, 18 predicted proteins | sample 322Cmetagenome_2_FD_203311 | JGI IMG/M metagenome (GOLD analysis project Ga0307405, IMG submission 203311) | Maize rhizosphere microbial communities from greenhouse at UC Davis, California, United States - 322HYB-C-1 | ecosystem: Host-associated > Plants > Roots > Rhizosphere > Soil | place...
GCCCATATTAAAGCCGAACCGTTAGCCCCACTTGCCACACCTGTACAGTTGACCGATAAAAATTTCGGAAGCATCAGAAAGGTATATATTCATACGGTTAATGATAATGCGATCAGCTATCCTGCGCAGCAATACATGGTAAAGATGGGCAAAGTGGCAAAGGTATACACCCTTCAAAGCAGCCATACCCCATTCATTTCCATGCCGGTTAAATTGGCCGATATCTTAATTACCGAAAGCAAACAATAAAAATAAATCAATAAAAATTAAACAACGTATTCTTTTTAATATCATACTAAAAATTATGAAACGCACAGCAAAAGCACATTGGAACGGAACTTTACAAGAAGGTAAAGGAGAAATCAGCACACAAAGTGCCGTACTTGATCAGATCCAATATTCATTTAAAACCCGTTTTGCCGATGGCATCGGTACCAATCCAGAAGAACTAATTGCAGCAGCACATGCAGGTTGTTTTTCGATGGCCCTTAGCGCAACATTGGAACATCACAACATTACCCCAGGCGATATTTATACTGATGCAATCGTTGACCTTGACATGCAGGCATTAAGCATTACCGGCATTCATCTGGAATTAAAAGCAAGTATTATTGATGGGGTGAGTGAGGCAACATTTACAGAAATAGCGGAAGGTGCAAAGGCAAATTGCATTGTCTCCAAAGCGTTGAATGTACCCGTTACACTAGCCATTACTTATGGTGGATAATCTCTGGAACGCAGAAGCATCTCTCCTGAAGCCCATCAGATCATATCTGGTGGGCTCTTTAATTTCTTAGTTTTTATCTCCCTGGCGGCTCTTGTATAACCACCCTGGGAGCCATCGACAAAATGAATGTGTGCGTTTTTCATATCCCTGACATAACAGGACATAATGGATGAAGTACTGATATGGCTGCCAAATATAATCTCACCCTCAGATTCTAGTTTGTCCAGGGCTTCGATAAGCTGGATCCTTTGAGCCCTTGTACCTGAAATGACCGTATTGATCCGCCCATCAAGCACCAGGTTATCTGACATTTCCACCAGATCACTTAAGTACCGCTTACCTGAACTGGTCATGAAATAAAAATAAGCCAGTAAACAGGAAATCCCGTTCACAAGATAAAGGGAAAGCCAGCCTTTATTGTATTTCGCAAGTAGTTCACTCCGAAGCCTATTGTAGGTCGATTTAAGTTTAAGTTTTTTTGTTGAAATGGGACGGCGCAGCTTATCACTACCATAAATGGCATCAATTCTTGCAAGTACCTTGCCTAAGATCGTCCCCTGGCTTTCGGTTTTTCCGATAATCAGTAAAGTGAGCACTTCCTCTTGGTTTACCGGTACAGGGATCTGGTCCCAACGGCATTCCATCCCAGTTAAATCAGCTTCCACTGTAGTGGATGAAGCCTTAAATGGATCAAAGGTATTACCCTTTAACTGCTCTTCAACATAGCTTAATCCGTTCCCAAGGATAACCGGCATTGAAAAAACAGAGGATCTGCTGTGTTTGGCAATCTGCAGCTTAAACCCGGCGGCATAAATATCCCTTACAGGAATGGTCCCAATCCTAAGATCAATATTAAAATTTGCTTTCGTCCTGGCCCTAAAGCGGCCTAACGCCCCCATAATGTCTCCACTTATCGAGGATGGGACAATGAAAGTAGCCCCATCACCCCCAAAGAAAAATGGCACATCGATTTCTTTGCCAAAAGCAATGTTAAGCACTATGACAATGGTGGAGGTAGCTATCAGATTTACTGTTTGATGCTTGCCTTCTGAAACCGCTGCCGTTGAATTTTTGATGTCTGTTAAAATAACATTCCAGTCATTTGGCACCGTACTAAAGGTCGAATCTAACGTAAACAGTTCTGCAAGCGGGAGGCTGGATTGCTCAAGCTCAGTATAGAATAAGTCTGATTTATTGTTGCTCATAACGGCTTGGTTTTTACCTTTTAAAAATCTCTTCTCTATGTTTTAATCCCCATTTATGCAGCTCGACAACCACATTATGCAGTGATTTTCCATGATCGGTAATCGAATATTCAAATCTTTTCGGGGCAGCTGGCGATACTGTCCGTCTGATCAATAGATTCGTTTCCAATTCTTTTAACTCTTTGGATAACATCCGGTCGGTAATCTGAGGGATTTCATCTGCCAACCGCCTGAAACGCATGTTTTCAAAGGTTAAGCAGATGAGAATTGCTAATTTCCACTTGCCGTTCAGCACATAAATAGCATCTGTTACGGGTTGGATCATAGCTTGTAATGTTTCCTTGGTATATAATTTTTCCATCTTGTTGCAATACCGAAATAAGGACTGAATATCCTAAAAACACTTACTTTTGTATAGTGAAATTAGGGGTTTTTAAACTGGAAACCTAACACATTTTGTTTACAACAAGTGCCAGACTGATTTGGTAAGGACTTCCGTTGTCAGATACATGATTGATCGCAATGATAAAGAGGCAGATATTCAGAAACAGACTAAACGGACAAAAGACAAGGTGAGCTTCAAGGAGAACATAATTCTTCAAGGAAAATATATCCAACTTTAAGAGTTTTATCCCTGTATTATGCTTTCTTTTAATGCGAAGGCTGTTAAGTAGCTGTCAGCCAATCTATTGTGTTAGTGGCTAAGAAATTATATTGCTTTTTTGGGCATAAAAAGCGGCACCCATCCAGGTTGCCGCCTTTTTATTAACTAACTACTTCTACATATAATTAAATTACCTCTTAAGCCGTAGCGGTCTGTTTAAGGCATCATCCAAACGTACGATCAGGTCATCAAGATGAGCACGTTCAATGTTGCCCATTGGTTTCTTTAAATCGGCCTTACATGCAATAAACAACTGTTTAGCCTGTGCTTTCACCAGTGATCCGCCGTCTCCGTCTGATTTTGAAAGTAGAGAAATCAGGCCAATCAATTCGTTTACATATATTTTCTGTAAAAACCTCCGGTTTGCAGTGATCGGACCGCCTTTGATTACTTCGGAAAAAATGCCATTGTATAGGTCGTTTAAAAATGCGTTCAAAGCATAGCCTTTATTACCAACAGCATTTTCTGTTGCACGAAGTTTATCAAAAAGCTTTTCATCCAATAACAGCTGTAGAGACCTTTTTTGGATCGCTTGGATGCTACTGAAATCAGCACTGCTTAAACGATAAAGTTTATCGTCACGTAACCATTCTGGTGTGGTAAATAACTCACGGTTTAAGAACGCGACCGCCTGTTTTTGTTTGTATAATGGCTCAAAGCCATAAACAGCTGCATTATCGGTATTGCTGCTTGGTGTAAATTCCATACCGCCAATGTAAGCGATGGCATGCTTGATGTACCAATCGTACTGATCGACCAATGCCTTATAAACATCGGCAGTACGATCATAGGAAGCACCGGGAACTTGGGTCCACTTTATTAGGTTCTTTTTGATCAATTTCAAATTTCTGATGCCATAGGTTCCGGCCATTACTGCATCATCGCTCAGATCTTCGCGCTGGTTCTGCGGATATTTTGCCGTAGCGTCATCACCAATACCAAAGCGCAGTCGTTTATTGGCACCTACCTTGTCGGTAATCCATTTATCGAGTGCTTTTTTCTCTGCATCAGGGGGTAAGCTATCCGGCATTAACCGGTAACCCCATTCAACTGCCCAGGTATCATAATCACCAATCCTTGGGAAAATGCCGCTTTGGGCGATTTGATCTTCCGGCTGAGCAACATAGTTGAAACGGGCATAATCCATAATGGAAGGGGTATGGCCGTGTGCTTCTACCCAAGCCTTATCCCGGAGCTGGGCAATGGTGGTGGTAGAGGATGATCCCCAGTTGTGGCGTAGGCCAATAGCATGACCGACTTCATGAGAAGAAACAAAACGGATTAACTGCCCCATCAACTCGTCGCTAAATTGCGGTTTCTGTGCTGCGGTATCAATGGCGCCGGCCTGTACAAAATACCATTTGTAAAGTATCTCCATCACCGAATGATACCACTGGATATGCGATTCGATGATTTCGCCACTGCGTGGATCCTGTAGCGAATGCCCCATGGCATTGCCAATGGCCGAAGCCTTGTAAACCATTACATTGTGCCGCGAATCGTTGATATCGAAGGTAGAATCGGCAGGGGCTACTTCTTTAGCCATAATGGCATTTTTAAAGCCCGCCTTTTCGAAGGCTTTTTGCCAATCGTTTACCCCTGCAATTAAATAAGGTATCCATTTTTTTGGCGTTGCCGGATCGATATAAAAAACGATGGGCTGTGCGGGTTCTACCAGTTCTCCTTTAAAATAACGTTCACGGTCTTCAGGTTTTGGTTCCAGATGCCAGCGCCAAATATTGGCCTGATTGCGGATATGGCCATCTGCATCAAAACTTTTATAATCTGCAGGGGTAATACCGAAAAAGCCTACGCGTTCGTCCAGCGCCCTGCTTTTCATCGGTATTTTGGAAAGCAGGATGATCGAACTGTTGTATTCGCCGGTTAATACGGTATTTCCTGAAGTATAAGTGCGGGCGCTGGATACCTCTATGTTTTTTGGGTAAGCCTTTACCGAACTTAAAAAAGAACGTTCAGGGACGAAGGTACCTGGCATGGCAAATAACTTTAGCCCGCTTAAATATCCAAAGATGGGATTATCACTGTTCAGGTAATCGGTAAGGTCGATTACAACTGATTTTGCTTCATTATTGTATGCTTTTACAGGAAAAATAGCATAAATAGGCTCAAAATTGTTTTCTGTAATGGCTTTTGCTAAGGCTGGGTCGTTGTCCGTTACACGATCTGTGGTACTGATCAGCTTAAGTGCGATTTTATCCTGGCCTGATTTTTCGAAACTGAACATTGCCTGTCCGATCCAATCGTTACCATAGCTGCATAATCCGCCAAGTGGGTTGCGCCAGTCTTGGGCAGATTTGGTAAGGCGGTTAACGGTAAAAATCGAACGTCCGAATAAGCTATCCGGGATCTCGAAAAGATAACGGTCGCCTACCTGATGTACAAGCATAAAACCTTTACTGGTTTTGGTGCCATCGGGTATTACCTCTTTGTAAGGTTTAGGCTGATTTGCTGGAACCAATGGTGGTTTAGGAAGTGTGGCAGGGGCTACAGCAGGGGCAGCGCCTGCCTTTTTTACATTTTTACGCTGTTGTGCCGATCCGTTAAAAGAGCAGGTAATAACGATGCTAAGCGACAAGGCTGCGGATAAAAAATAGGTTCTCATCGTAAGGTAGAAAAAGGGTTAGTATTGCTTCTTTCGGGTTGTGCAGGATTGTGCAACCCCAGGTAAAGGCGTTCGTAAAGATCGGTAAAGTGTGCTGCAGCGATTTCATTATAAGTTAAACTGGCAGCTTTGATTTTTTTCATCAGCGATGTAGCATGCATCCGCACCACAGATGAGAGATCAGAATCGCTTTTCGCCATGGCCTGCACCAGTACAACCAACTTATTCACATATGCTTTTTGTAGTTCGCGGCGGTTGTTATCCAATGGGGTTTGACGGTAAAGCTCTGAGAATATTCCGTTTGACAAATCGTTGAGATAAGCAGACGGACTGTAACCTTTTTCGCCACTGCTTTCGGCCGTTACCAGTTTAGCCAGGGTTTTACCGTCCAATAAATCGCCCAAAAGTTCTTTCTGTACTTTGCCCACCATATCAAAATCGGTTTCGGTACGTGCATAAAGTTTAGGGGAATTTAGCCATTGGGGCGTTTTGAAAGCTTCCTGTTGGATAAATCTCAAAGCTTCCTGCTGTTTTGCCAAAGATACAAACCTAAAAACATCACCTTTTTGGTCGCTGTTTTTAATGTCGATGTACACACCGCCAATCTGGTTGGCCGCATGGCGTAAGTACTGATTATACTGTGCTACCAATTGTTTATAAACATCGCCTGCTGGTTGATAGCCTTCTCCCGGGGTGATGGTCCACGATAGCAAGTTTGGTACGACTTTTTTAAGGTTTGCAATACCGAGTTTTCCTGCCTGGATGGCATCATTACTTAAATCGCCACTTTGTATCCTTGGATCTAGAATGGTCTTATTGGTACCTGCAGGGGCTTCTCCTGAATACATTTGCAAGCCCTTATTACTTCTTTCAAGGATCTGGCTATTCAATGTTTTAGTTTCAGGAAAAGGAAGTGAACGGTAGCCCCAATTGATGGTCCAGAGGTCGCTTTCCGAAACCCTGGCCAACAAATTTTTAGGATCGATACCATCCTGCGCTTGGGCAACATAATTGATCAGGCCCTGGTCGGTAATAGAACCGTTAAAGGCATGGTTATTTAGCCAGTTGTTATTTCTAATATCGGCAATTTTGATGGCTGCAGATGCTCCTGAGTTAGATTTTAAACCAAGTGCATTTGCCATCTGCTGACTCATGTATACTGCAAGCAGCCGCCCCATTAGCTCAGTTGCAAACGTAGGACGGCGTGACTGCGGATCCAGTGCACCAGCCTGTATAAGATATAGATTGTAAAGTTTGTTTAGATCCTGCAAGTAAAAGTTTAGCTGTGCCTGCAGGATTTCTCCGGTGCGGGGATCGCGGATGATATTGCCCCAACTATCGCCCAAACCTGGTTTAAAAACTACCCCGCTTAAATTAGCGTTTTCGAGATAAACCTGATTAGCATCTGTACTGGGCATCACCACTTCGATAGCATTCTGGTAACCAGCTTTTTCGAAAGCTTTGTTCCAGCTTAAAATCCCGTCCGCAATATATGGAAGCCATTTTTTAGGGATATGCGCATCAAGGTACATCTTAATCGGAGCTTTTGGCTTGCTTAATTTTCCTCCGTTATAATCTGTCAAGTTTGCAGGGTTCATTCTCCAGCGGTAAATATAACCCAGGTTGACCACGCCAAGTGGATTCTGATCAAAATCTATATAATCCACCTGTTGAAAAGGAACACGTTTATCAGCGGTGCGAGTGACCATTAACTGCTTTGGCAGCAGAATCATCGAACTGTTGATTTCAAAGGTAAAAGGAGCCATTGCCGAACTTCCCTTAGAAATCGGCTTGTTATAAGTTCTCACCATTCGGATGAAAAGATTGTCGGGATATCCTTTAACCGATTCGATATAAGAACGGTCGTTTAGCATCATGCCGAGCCCGCTGGCCGCTTTAACCTGCTGTGCGAAACCAAAAAGTAAATTATCCTGGTTAAGGTATTCGGTAAGCTCGATTACGGTGGTATGCGTACTGTCGTTTGTTGCCTTAACGGCGAAAGATTGTAAGAGCGATTCGGAGTTGTTGCGCTCCAGCGAACGTTTCATGCCATTAAAGGTGGTATCGGTTGCCCTTTCTTTGTAACTTTTCATTTTTACAAAAAGTTTGTTGCCAGCGCCTTTTTCGAAGTGAAAAAGATTTTCGCCAATAAGATCGCCCGAATAACCGAAAGGACTATCTGCTGAGCGGAAATCAGCGGCAGCACGGCCCAAACGGTTCACGGTAAGGATTTCCCGGCCCAAAAGCGAATCGGGAATTTCGAGGTAATATTTATCATCTACCTGGTGTACCCGCACAAAACTGCTGTAGGTCTTTGCTTTGTTGGTAATGAGTGCTTTATAAACGCGCATCCGGGCACCTGCACTATTGGTTGCCGTACTGTCTTTTACCTGCGCAGCAGCAGAAAAGGAGAAATATAGGGCAATAAGGGTCGAAAAGACTTTAAAATAAAGTCGGTAAGGGATCTTTTTCATGAAAGTTTGTTAAATCGGGCTACAGGAATGTAGTAGCCCGAAGGTTTTTATTGGTAATTTGGGGCCTGTGTTAAATTCGGGTTTAATTGAACATCGTTTAAAGGGATCGGCCAGATCTGTTTCCAGCTTGCCCAGGTAGTGCCTTTTGCCGCTGCAGCTACAGTCATTACCGCATCAACTTTACCGGTGCGTTTCAGGTCGTAAAACCGGTGACCCGATTCACTGAAAAGTTCTGTGCGTCTTTCCTTTAAAATGGCATCCATACAGGCTTCCGGCGAAATTGTTGCGGGATAATCAGGAAGAACATTGGTAGGAGTAGCCGGCCTGGCCCTTTGGCGAATAATATTAAGATCCTGCACAGCCAGGGCTACGTTGTTATTCTGTTTCAAACGGGCTTCTGAACGGATCAGGTATTGTTCTGCAAGGCGCAGCTGGATTAAAAATTCGGTTCCGTTTACTACCGATTTATATTTTGCCGGATAATAAAACTGGCCATTAACTGGCGCGGCAGTAGTGGTTTTTAAAACCGTCCAGTTGCTTATTCTTTGGTCATTGGTCTCAAAACTGTTTAAAAGTGTAGTGCTCATTGTACCCGGACTGATGTTTGCAAGGGCAACCTGTGTTGCGTTTACCGCAGGAGCCGTGGTGTACAGGTAATAATCACGTACCACGCTTCCGGTAACCGGCGCAATGGCCCATATGGTTTCACTGCTGTTGGCTAAAAATACGTTTGCAGGAGCTGGCAGCTGGTAAAGCCCGCTATTGGTGATTACTTTAGTGGCTTCAGTCTCTGCTCCGGCATAATTTTCCATGTATAAATAAACACGTGCAAGTAACGCAGCGGCCGCGAATTTATTAGGACGGGTGCGGTTGGGGGTAGTTGCACTAAGGCCATCAAGGTAGGCTTCACCCAATAAACTTTCAGCCCTCAAAAGGTCAGCCGCCATTTGCGCATATACCTGCGCTTTTGGTGCCCTTGGAAGAAAATTGGTAACAGCATAATCCGAATTCAATGCCAGTGGAACATCGCCGTATAGGTTTACCAGATCGAAATAACTAAAGGCGCGCATAAACAATGCTTCACCCATCCACTGGTTATAACGGGCAAGATTGCTTTTATGCGATTCAATATTCTCTATGGTAAGGTTGCAGTTGTAAACCTGACGGTAAAGTGTAATCCACTGTGTAGAATTGGTAGAGGTAAGTCCATTAAGGTAAAACTGCGAGGTAGTGGCAGCAATAGAATTTACGCTGGCCGCCTGGATCTGTGTTAAATCATCAGCATACAAAGCTGTACGGAAACCAATGGTTTCAAACGTATTACTTGTGCCGTTATAAAGGATACTCCCTGCGGCAGTGCTGAAAATACCGGTAAGTACGGCGCCGGTCGAGTTATCATTCAGATAAGCACCTTCGGTGGCAAAACGATCGGTAGGCAATGGGATTTCCAAAAACTTTTTACAGCTGCTCAAAAAAATGCTGAAAAGAGTAAAAATGATGAATATATAGGATTGAATAGTTTTCATATCGTTGAAATTATAGCGTAACGTTTAAACCCAGGTTAAATACTTTTAATGGTGGAAGCGAAATCAGCGAAAGATTCTCCGGATCCAGATCGCGGTATTTGGAAATCGTTAACAGGTTCTGGCCCTGCAGGGTAATGCGTAGGTTATTTACATGCAACCTTTTTAAGTATTCTTTAGGCAGCGAATAAGACAAACTCAGGTTCTGCAAACGTGCATAGGTGACACGTTCGTAAGCACCGGAACTCTGTCTGAATGTTGCCATACCGAAGGCGCTGCTAATGAAACTGGTTGTTGCCTTTGGTACGTTTGTTTCGTCACCAGGTTTTTGCCGGCGGTCAAGCGCCCATGAAGTGGTATTTCGATCGAAATAACCAGGCAGGAAACTTAATTGTCCCTGAAAATTACTACCCATTTTGCTTGCCAGGGCTACCGAAAAGTCTAAAGAGATACTTTTGTAAGTGAATGAGTTGGATACACTTCCGAAATAACGTGGCGCTAGATCTATATTAATATTTTTATCGCTGACGGTTAACCCAGTTAAATAGGCACCTTGTACACCTGCAGCATTAAGATAGTTGTACTCGCCGGTTTGAGGATTTACGCCAACATAATTAAACACTTTAATATTGCTGACCGATTTGCCCAATACATAATTAAAGTTTGGGGTAAGGTATTGCTCAGGCATCGAGATTACTTTGCTTTTAGGTAATGTCATTACCGCACTGGTAGACCAGCTAAAGTTTTTCCCACGGATATTGGAACTTGATAAGCTAAACTCAAGCCCGGTATTCTGAATGAGAACAGGAGAGTTTAACGTAACACTTGAGAATCCTGTTACATTAGAAAGGGGCTGGCCGATCAATTGATCTGAGACTTTGTTTTTATAATAACTTGCATCAATCAAAATGCGGTCTTTTAAAAAGCCGAGTGAAATTCCGTAATCCTGCTTTTTATTCGATTCCCAGTGCAACGTGTTGTTTGCCAATGCGCTGGTAGTAAACACCGTATTGTTTAAGTATGGCGTTCCGGTTGAATAGGTAGCCAGGTAATAGTAATTTGGTATGCCATCGCCACCGGTGGTACCATAACTTGCACGCAGTTTACCAAAACTTAAAAAAGGAAGGTTTTCCTTAATGAGTTTTTCTTCGCTAAAAATCCATGTTCCGCCAACTGATCCGAACCAGCCAAAACGGTTTTCGGGCGCAAATTTGGTAGATCCATCGTATCTCGCGCTAAAGTTAACAATGTATTTATTTGCCCAGTTGTAGTTCAGGTTCCCAAAATAGCCCATATACCGGGTTAACGATTTATTGAAGTTGGTGGTCACCGTTGTCCCTGCCGATGGATTATTTAAACGGGCATCAGCCACAAAACCTGTTCCGGTAATCTGATTCTGGTAAATCATTTTATCCTGGTAGGTAGCACCTGCAATCGCGGTAATATTCCCGCGCTTGCCCAATGCGGTAATATAGCTGGCATATGGCTCGAAAGACCAGGTGCGGATGTTATATACATTACTGGCACTATTTGCCTGAGCTGTTGCAGTTATGTCAGTTGGGGCAAATACAGTTGTGGGTACCTGGCGCAGTTCGTTACCTGTAAGCAGGTTATATCCCACAAGCGCTTTAATGGTTAGGCCTTTAACAGGTTTGTAAAGTAGGGTGGTATTACCTAGCAAATTGTTGGTTACGCCACGGTAATCTGTATTGATATAAGCATATGGGTTTGCATTTGAGATCCAGTTTAAGCTGCCATCAGGTTTAAAATAAGAAGGTCCGTTTGGTGCACGCAAAGTTGCTGCATCGCCAGAAAATTCATAAGGCAGCATCGTATTTACCGTAGAATTGAACAGGGTAGATACCGTTACATTGAATTTTTTATCTTTGGTGTTTGTACTAAGATCAACCTTAAGACCGCCATCTCGGTTATAGCCTTTTGAACGTAGAACATTGCCCTGATCGTTAAAGCTTCCACTTACCGAGTAGCTGGTGAGTTCGCTGCCCCCGCTATAACGCAGGTTTACACGCGTACTCCAGGCCTTATAATCGGTAAGTTCTTTAGACCAATTGGTTTCTGCATCCAAGGGATAGGTGCCGTTAAGGTCTAAATCTGCCGGACCAACAGCCAGGCCATCATTTTTAAGGGCTTCTCGTCGGAGCATCAGGTAATCTGAAGTTCCCAGCAACTCTGGAAAAGTACCCACAACACTTAAACCGCGGTCGAGGTTAATATTCAGAGATGGATCGCCGTTTTTGTTATAGCTGCCTTTTTTTGTGGTGATCAGGATCACACCATAAGCACCCCTCGATCCATAAATTGCGGTCGCATCAGCATCCTTTAATACGTCGATACTTTCAATATCTTCAGGATTAAGGTAATTTAAGGCATTTCCACCCTGTTGCGCAAGGGTGCCCGCATTGCGGTTATTGCCTAGCGTTGGCAACCCGCCCGATGTTCCGTTCGGGTTAAAGTTGGTTCCTCCGGCAGGGTAGGGCACACCATCAACAATATATAAAGGATCTACATTATTGAAACCATTAATACCGCGGATTTTTACATTGAACGATCCGCCAACCTGCCCTGTATTCTGTATAATCTGTAAACCGGGAACTTTGTTCTGGATCATCTGCAATACGTTGGGAACAGGGCTTTTTGCGAGTTCCTCGCTGGTAATGGTATAAGAATTACCAGTACTTAACCTTTTAGAGGTAGTGGTATAAGCCAAAACCTGTACCTGATCGAGCTGACTGTTGTTTTCTTCGAGGGTAATATCCAGTCTGCGGCTTTCTGTAATTTTAACTTCTTTACTAAGGTAGCCCAAATAGCTGAATACCAAACTGGTATTTCCGTTGGTAAGCAGTGCCGTGTAAACCCCTTTGGTATCCGAAATCCATACCTGCTTACCGCCGGTGCCCTTTGCGGTAATGGTTACTCCAGGCAGTGCGTTGCCATCTTTTGTGGTAATTTTACCCGTAACCAGCATATTGGCTTTCATTCCAGTGGCTTCGCCAAGGGGTTTTGGCGCCGCCCTGCTGATAACGACGGTATTATTTACCACGGAAAAATCGAGATCTGCACTGGATAAAATCCTCGTCAGCGCCTCCTTTAAGGGTACATTTTTTAAGCTGACCTTAATTAGCGGGTAATTTTTGAAAAGCCCTGAATTATAGAAGAAAGTGTGGCCGCTCTGTCTTCCGATCCGGTCCAGAAGATTTTCAATACTGATGTTTTTCTCCGATATACTGATATTCTGGCTGTACACTGTGGCACTAACCTGTATACAGCATATGAGCATAATCAGTGTAAATATCTTCATTATCTTCGATAGTTTACGGTAGCATCTGTTGAGTGCATACCATGGTTGATACAAAGTAGAAATTTGCATACTTTTGTTTGGTTGGGTTGATAGTTGTAAGAAATTAGTCGATTTTTAAAAACGATGCCTGACCATATTATCCGGGATGTATTGGCGTACATTCCGGTTTTTTTGTCAAAACACCGGTAATCTTTTGCTGGCCTGGCCAGTATAAGATCAAGCTGAATTATTTTATCTAATAGACGGTTATTTTACGTTCATTTATTTTAAAGCGGATTCCCCCGCGTTTTAGGATTTCTATTACCTGCGAAAGGTTTTCTGTTCTTGATACCCTGCCGCTAAAATGTTCTTGGGGAATTTCGCCCTGATACGCTATTTCTACATCGTACCAACGTGCAACCTGGTTCATGATTTCCGGCACGGAGGCATCTTCAAACTGAAATTCGCCTTCTTTCCAGGCCACAGCCAATTCGGTATTTACATCGCTAAGCTTTTGGATTTCCTGTTTTCCATTTTCTATTCCTGCAGCCTGTCCTGGTGATAGCAGCACTGATTTTCCATGTGAGGAAACTTTTACAGCTCCTTCTAACAGGGTGGTTAATCGCATCGGGTCACCCTGGTAATAATGTACGTTGAAGTGAGTGCCTAATACCTCAATCTGTTCGGCGCCCGCCTGTACCACAAACGGGATTCGCAATTTTTTATCTTTCGTTTGCTGATGGGCAACTTCGAAATAAGCTTCGCCCTTCACTTCAACATTACGCTGATTCATACTGAAAACTTCAGGATAACGGATGCTCGAAAGCGCATTGAGCCATACATGCGATCCGTCAGGTAGCACCAATTCATATTGTGCACCTTTTGGTGTGCTTAAAGTATTGTACCTGCCAGGCGAAGCATTTGCATTTGTTGGCGAATACACAATTACCCCATTCTTTTTACTGATCTGCAAACCAGTTGAGCCCATTAATTTTCCCTCAGCAGCAGTATCCAAAGAAATCTGGCGTCCATCTGCAAGGGTAAGTACCGCCTGATCGCCGCCTGGAGCAATATCGTGTCCCATTAGCGCATTACCCAATAAAGCATTACGTCCCGTTTTTTGCTGACTGTTAAAAATCACAAAAACAACACCTGCAATCAGCAGTACTGCTGCAGCTGCGCTCAATAAACGCCAATTAAGCCACGGGAATTTTCTAACAATAGGTTCCGCATCTATTACTTGTTTGGTTTTTGCATATATGCGCGAGCGCACCGCTTGCTGGTCTTGCCCTTGTTGTAAAGGCAGCTGTACCGAAGCGTACCAGAGTTCTACCTCCGTACGTTCTTCTTTGGTTGCTGTTCCTTCAAAATATTTTTTAATGAGTTCTTGTTGCACGTTAAATTTTCTATAGGTTTTCAGGTATATCGTTTATTGGTTTAAAAAGTACCATCCATTTATTGTTTTTTTTTAGAAAGTTGAAAAAACTTAAATTATATCGGATTGATTAGAATTAACCTACTTCAACTAAAAAATAATATTGAATGAAGGTTTTTATGAGAAAGCAATGGTTGTAAGGAGATGTTATGCTTTTATTCTTAAAAGCATCGAGATTGCGAGCATTAAAAGCGAAGAATCGTAAGCGATAATCCGCTGTTTTAAACGTTCAGCCGCACGGTGGCTCTGGTTTTTTACGGTTTGCTCTGATATACCCAATTGTTGGGCAATTTGCGATATAGAAAGTTTGAGTTCACGTTTGAGGTGATAAATTTCGACCATCCGTGGTGGCATCAGGGCAAGTTCATCGTCAATGATTTTTTGCAGTTCGCCCACAATCATTTGTTCATCGGCTGCCAAAGCATAGTTTTGTGGTTTTTTGGCGAAACCATCTGCGTAACGCAAACGAACTTCATCCTTTCTGTAAACGTCCAGAATTTTATGGCGCAGCACGCCATAAAGATAAGCCTGTAGTTCTCCTTCCTTTACCAGCATACCGTCATTGGTCCAAAGCACTACAAAACATTCCTGTATCAGGTCTTCTGCCAGGTCTTGATCGTTCAGTTTACGTAGGGCATGATGGTAAAGCTGCGCCCAATATTTTTCAAAAGCCAGTTCAAAAGCCTTACCCTTATTTTCAGGGGTGCTATCCAATGAGCCGCTCTCTGGAACTATGGGCATGGGATGAAAAGTTAGTTAGGTTATTGAATGTCCTAAAGTATAAATTATTAGCTGAAATGCAATTATTTTAAGCGCTACAATGTAGTTTTTGTAAAAACCAGTTATAGTGTCGTTATTAGAATGTGTGATATTCTTACCAGTGGCGATCTGAACGAGGGAAATCAGCCGGGAGCTTATTGCCGCAGAAATCTTTATAGCCTAGTCAGTCCTGATTATCTAAATTCCAACTATTGTTATGAAATAGAATTTGCTGAGGCGCAGCAGAAAATAATCATTGTGCCGGTTATTGCCCAGCCTTGTGGCTGGCATTCTTCTCCGTTTGAAAAAATGAAAGCTGTGCGAAGCACGGAAAAGCTATAGCTGACCGGACCAACGAAAACGCTGCCTATCTGAATGTTATTCAGGAGCTCCACCGTCTGAAGGAGTATGGTGCTGGTGATAAAGTAAATGATGACATTCCCCCAAAACTTTCAACTGTACTTAGGTAAATATTGAATTGGTAGGCATAATGTTGCAATTGTTCCCTTGCCATCATCTCCTGCACGGATATTGAAATTTGCCAAGTTCGTTTGATTTTGAAAATTGATGATTTCGATCCGCTCCAGAATGGAATCGATGCCTATTGATTTTTCCTTGATTCCCATTTTTAGGTTTTTTTGCTGTGCAGGATGATAGCCCTTGCCGTTATCTTCTACCGTAATACAAATCTTCTCCTCGCCCTGCCTCAAACTTACTTTAAGTTTCGCACCGGGCTGATTGTCTATAATGAGGCCATGCAAAATTGCATTTTCTATTAAAGGCTGAATAAGCATTGGCGGTAACAAGAGTTTTTTGAGTTCAATATGCTTATCAAGGTCAAAATCGTAAATGAATGCATGGTTATATCGCATGGCCTCCAATTCGGTGTAGAGTTCTATGGCCTTCCACTCCCGGTCTGCCGTAACCAGACTTTTCGTTGAATTTTCGAGTATCAACCGGCTTAGCCCGGCAAATTTCTGGATCAGCCGAGATGCCATTTTTTTGTCGTTTTCCATAATGTACGACTCTATTGAATTGAGCACATTGAAAATGAAATGCGGGTTCATTTGTGCACGGACTGCCTTTAACTCGCTCTCTGACAGGCGCTGTTTAAAACTGAACTGTTTACGGATATAGCTAATGCGTCTCCGCCATAAAAAAAGAATAAGCGCCATTATGGCGATAATACATAAAATAGTAAACAGATTTGTTTCATACCAATAGGGCAAAACGGTAATAAAAAGGCTTTCTTCCGAGCTGAACACCTCGTCGTTATTGCAGCCTTTTATATAGAGTTCATACCTGCCGTTGGCCATGCTTCCCAGAGCAATGTCGCCATTCTTTACCTGCTGCCAGTGCGCATTTTTGCCTATCTTATAGAAATACCTGTTCTCTTGAGGTGCCGTAAAATTAGTAGTGGCAAAGTGGATATTAACGATTTTGGTTCCTGCCTCAAGTGTAATGTGCTTTTCTTTATCGCTTACCTGCACCGTCTTTTCATGGCCATCAGCACTTATATCCATAAAAATAACCCGTGGAATGGCCGTATTTGTTTTGACATGATAAGGATTAAAGCGGGTTACAAAACCACTGAAGCTCAACAGGAAATTGCCTGTTCTGTCAATTTCAAAAAAACCATGCCCTTCGTATTGGAAAGGAAGGCCGTTATTGATGTTAAAAAAGGTAAATGTCTTTTTCCTATCGTATTTGATGATGCCTTGTTGTGAGGGGATCCATAAATTGCCAAGCGTATCTATCAATATCCTTTTGAGGTAATTTTCCGGCAGCCCTGATCTGGTGTCGATCAGCAATCCCGTTCCACTTGTTTTGTTGATCTTGATCAGGCCAGCATCCGATACGGCCCATATCGTTTTTTCTCTGTCTTCTGTAATGTCGGTTACCCAACTGATCTCACGTTCTTTTCCATCTATACCTTTAACGGCAATTTTATTAAAAGCATCTTTTGAAGGAACATAACGGCTGATACCCTTGGTGGCACCTATCCAAAAATCACCTTCCTTATCCATTAGGCAAGAATATACTGCACCATCTATGCTTTTACCATCCTGTTTGTACTGTTTAATGAATGTTCCCTTGACAGGGTTAAAGAGGTAAATGCCATTCTGCCTGGCCCTTATCCAAAACTGGCCGTCTTGCCTTTTATAGATTTTTGATACGGCAAGGTTGTCTTTATTGCTCAGATCTATCGGCGGGAAATAGAGCTTGTACTGAGATCCCGTTTTTTTAACCAGACCTGAATCTGTGCTGAACCAAAAATTCTTTTTATCGTCCTGGTAAATACTGTTTATTGATTTGCTGAGCGCACTTTTGGCATTTTCGGGTATTTGCAAAATATGCGACAAAAAATGCCAGTTTTTATCAAATACATAAATACCTTTTGCATAGTAGCCTGTGATATAAAAACGGTCTTTGGTTTCGAGCATGTTATTGGGCAGCCCGAAAAGCTTGGGATTGTTTAGTTTTAGCTGCTGGTACAAAGGGATGTTTTCAAAATTCTGAAGGTTGGGGTCGATAATACTGATCCCGTTATCTGTTGATAGCCATAACCGGTTTTGCCTGTCTTTTGCAATATGATAGATGTTAAATGCGTTTAGAGAAGCGGGATTTAAAATATCGGACACGTATTCTTTTAGTCTGTTGCTTTTTAAATCCTTTAGTACAAAGCCTCCACTGGCTGCAATACAAAGCCAGTTGTTCCGGTGATTATCCGTCCACTCAATTATATCGTTTACCCTGGTATTGGGTTTGTTGAAAAAGGTCGAAACCACAGGCTCAAGCATGCGGTGTTTCGGATCAAGACTTTTGAGGCCGCCATCTCCCTGCCCCAGATAGATTGTGCCATTTGTAGCCTGATGGAGGGTAATACTATAGTCCTTTTCATGATAAGGGATCAGTTTTTGATTTTTTTCATCAATCAGGTACAGGCCATATGCACCCAATGCCCATAATCGATGTTCCCTGTCTTCTTTAATCAGGTTAAATGAATTGTAGTCTTCTTTTGCCCCGCTTTTTTTTGGCGGGAGATAGGTCGTGAAAATATTTTTTTTATAATCAAACAGCTGCACGCCGGCACCAGTCGCAACCCATAACCTGTCCTTGCTATCAAAAAAGGGTATGCAGTTCCAATTGCTGGCCAAACTGTTTTTGTTATTGGCGTCATGAAAAAAATTGACGGCTTTTCCGGTCCGTGGATCAAACCGCGATAGTCCCCTTATCGTACCTAACCATAAATGCTCTTCCGGATCACCGGCGATGTAAACCAATGCATCACTACAGATGGAGGTGCTATCACTAACCAAATGCCTGAACTCTTTTATCCCTGTGCCATCATAGCGGTCTAATCCTTTGCTGGTTGCTATCCAGATAATCCCGTTTTTATCTTCATAGGTACATTTTACGGCATTGGTGCTCAATCCTTCCCTTACTGTGAGCTGGTTAAATTTTAGGTTGGGAAAAGACTGTCCGCTTACCCTCAGGCTAAATAAGATTAAAATAAGATATAGGCCAGTTCGAATTTTCATTTAATCGTATTATGTGGCGTATCGTAAGCGTTAATTGGGTTAGGCAGCCAGGTTATAGTTTGGCAGACAAAGTATTGCAACGGTTCCCTTTCCGGCTTCCCCCGGATTGTCTAAAAAAATGGCAGTGCCGTTTTGATCTGCAAGTTAATCATTTCTATTCTTTCCCGGATAGACTGTATACCTATCGATTCCTCGATCCCTCTAATTTCTGTGCTGAAGCCAGCGCTTTTTTTGATTTTTTATGGCTTCGCCGTTTTTGCCGACGTCTAACGTTTAATTGTATGGTGGCAATATCATTGATGCATAACATCATTCCGTGTTTATATCCGATTTTAGAGGCTAACTCTTTATTTTTTCATGGGCAAGACCTTTTCCCACTGCGGAACAAAGAAAAAGGAAACAAAGGATAAATTTTACCGATCTGTCCATCATCGTTATCATATCTGTTCAAAATAACTGATAATGGCACATATTTCTTTTATCGTTCGCTAAATGAAAAGACCTGTTCGCTCATTTAAAAGACCTGTTCGCATAACACGGGTTTAAAAGCGCCCTTAATCGGGCATTCCTTTCATGTATATCAGCTTTTGAGCCAACATGATCTGTGAGGCACCCAAGCTCCCTCATCATAAAAGATCTCCCGCTCATTGAGAGTTGTCCTCCAATCATTGCCGAAAAATAACACTGTAGGTTCTTCTAATATTGTACCGGCAAAACGATAATCTAATTATATCCATGTAAATTAAAACCATGAAAAAAATCAGTTTAATGATAGCCTGTTTCCTCCTGATTGTTTTCTTCTGTAAAAAGGATAAAACCACTGAAGAAAAGGAAGTAGTTAAAGGCAACCTGAAAGAGGTTGTAGAAACAGTCAATGGCATTACCTATAAAATTTTTACAGAAAAAAATGCTACAACCTTTAAAGGTATTTTTGGTAATGGGTAGTGGTAATGATGAGAACAATCCCATGGAAGGAGGCTTAACCGGTGGGGCTGAAACTGAAATCTGCGAAAAGGCAGCCGCCAATGGATATGCTGCCGCAATATTAAAGTACCCGGCACTATCGATTGGAACAATAGCGCCAAAGTGGTTGGCGAAGATTTCGATAAATGTACTGTGGCCATAGCAGGCAAATATAATATAGACGAAAATAAATCGGTTTCTTGCCACCAGGCAATAAGGGTTTCACAAAAGCGGTCGGATAAACCTGACCGCTTCTGCAATAAAAAAGAGTTTGCCCGGGAACAATTAAAAGGCGAAATTAGCTATAGATATTTACACCATGTTAAAAGCGGTAATTTTAGACGACGAAATCAGGGGCAGCAAATTGCTGGGCCATAAACTAGAATCTTTTGAAGATGAGCTTCAGGTTGTAGGCGTTTTTAACGAGCCTGCGAAAGCCCTGGCTGCTATTACCCAGCTTTCTCCTGATGTTCTGTTTTTGGATGTGGAAATGCCGGGCATGAATGGCTTTCAGTTTTTAGAACGCCTGGGAACCTTTAATTTCGAAGTTATTTTTACGACCGCTTATGACAGCTATACTTTAGAGGCACTGCGTTTAAGTGCGGTTGACTATCTACTTAAACCAATTGATGAGGAAGAGCTGAAAACCGCGATCGTTAGGTTAAGAAAGCGGGTAATCGAAAAATCCAACTACAGATCGTCAAAAAAAGAGAAAGTTAATAGCAATAGATTAGCATTAACTACCGCCGAAGGCGTTTATATTGTCGATAAAACCAATATTATCAGGGTTGAAGCGATGAGTAACTACAGCGTATTCATATTGGCCGACAACAAAAAGATTGTGGTCTCTAAAACCCTTAAGGAGTTTGAAGCGATATTGGACGATGAGTTCTTTACGAGAATTAACCGCTCAGTAATTATCAATTTAAGCTATGTGGTCAAATATCGCAAAGGCGACGGTGGAACCATTGAACTATCTGATGGTACTGAAATAGAAGTATCTATACAAAAAAAGGAAATATTACTTCAAAAATTGTTTTAACAGGTACTTTATCCAGCCCGTACATGTATGCGGAAATATCCGTTATTTTGAATTACAGATCTGCAGATGAGACAATCTATAATCTGAAGTCATTTTTAATTAGTCCCGCTGTCCATATCTGAAAATGGGCGTTCAGTAATATTTCTGGTACGTTAACCCGGTTATCCGATATATCGCCAATTTAAAACCGAAAGCGGTTACGCAGTTCATTGAACGCTGACCTGCATAAAGCGCAATCTCTACCTTCAAACTTAAAATTACAAGTTTCATTCTTGTCTATAACCGTAGTTCCGCTGAGCGCGGATATTAAGCTGTGGATTAATCAGGAAAATACCCAGGTCCTTTAAATTGATATTGAATCCTGAAAATTTAGCTGCAATGCCCCAGATTTTTTTGATCATATTTTTTGAAATGAGAAGGGTTTTATGGCCATTTGATCATTAACTAAGTAAAACACGTAGTTCACCAGACCATAGTCCCTGTTCGCTCATTAGCCGGCCAATTGCGTTATTGAGGTCGTAAATTTATTGATGTAGCAGGTTCTTTTATCCAAAAAGGGCCCCCATAACAGTAATTTATAAACTAAAGCAATACGTAGTGATAAAGCTGGTAAACATATTTTTTGCATTTATGTTGGCGCCGACACTGGTTGGTGCCCAAAATTTAAATGATATCAAAAATCAGAAACCTTTCACATTTAACGGTGCATTGGAGGTACGGACCATAGGCTACCAGATGAGCGGTGCAGCCGATCGGCGTAACCCTTTTGCGTTGATAGTAAGTGGTAGCCCAACCGTAAGTATCTATGGCTGGGACGTACCTTTTAGTATCAGTTATACCGATAAACATACCAGCTTTCAACAGCCCTTCAACCAATTCGGTTTAAGTCCAACTTATAAATGGATCACCCTGCACGCGGGCTATCGCAATGTAAGCTTTTCACCATATACCCTGGGCGGCCATACCATGCTTGGGGCAGGAGTAGAACTCACGCCAAAAAAGTTTAGACTTGGTTTTATGTATGGCAGGTTAAACAAGGCCACAGCAATAGATACACTGACCCAGGCGCTGGTACCGCAATCTTTCACCCGTAAAGGTTATGCCATAAAAGTAGGCTATGGTACAGAAAAAAGCTATTTCGATATTAATTACCTAAAAGCAAAAGATGACAGTGCCGGTTTTGACAGGAGCAGGCAGATAACAAGTTTTAATACCGCACCTGCCGGGAATACCGTTTTGGGCTATAGAGGGCAGCTTACATTTTCAAAATATTTTTTGATCGAAAGTGAGGCGGCGGCAAGTTTATATACCCGGAATTTATATACAACTATACCTATCGATTCTTTGAATGATCCGATACTAAAAACACTGAAAAAATTTGCGCCTATAAATGCTACCAGCGAACTGTATACCGCATTTAGTGTTGGGGTCGGGTATCGGGATAAAAAGTACGGACTGAAAGTAAACTATAAACGCATCGATCCTGAATTTAAATCGATGGGCGCGTACTTTATTACCTCTGATATTGAGGCGTGGACGATAACACCATCATTTATTGCATGGAAAAACAGGCTGAACTTTTCCGGTAGCATTGGCCTGCAAAAAGATAATTTACAAAATCAAAAAAATGCAACCAACAAAAGGTTTATCGGAGCGGGGAATGCCAGTTTGCAACTGAACGATAAACTGGGTTTCGATTTAAGCTACAGCAACTACGCCAATAACCAAAGCCCTAACACGGTCCGCTTTGCCGATTCCCTTAGAATTGTGCAGACCACACAAATGTATAGCATTATGCCAAGGTATGTGCTTACCACCGATAAATATAGCCATACACTTTCTGCCGCTGCGACACTGAGCAACCTGAACGATTTTAACCAGTTTTTTGCTGATGCAGCCATTAGTAGAAATATGGATACACAGCAGTTTTTCTTCAATTATAATATTGGTTTTTTAAAAGATGGTTTTAACCTGAATACCAGCCTCAATGCCACACGGTTGAAGGGTATGGGTACCGACCAGACCTATACTGGTATTTCGTTCGGTGGAGATGTGGTTTTGCTTAAATCTATGCTGAGGGCCTATACCAACCATTCGATCACTTTCGGTAAACAGCCTGAGGGCAGAAGTTTGATTTTTAACAGTTCTATAAATGCAAAATACACGGTTTATAGACGGCATACACTTGATTTTGGGCTGTACCTATTACGCAACGACCCAAAAAATACAACTGGCCTACAACAAAAATATACAGAGATGCGCGGTGAACTGGCTTACCAATTAAAATTTTAACGTTATGAAACCATCATGATTTTTCAAACCCCACAGGGGATGAATAAATCTGATAGCTTCATCACAATTGAAACTAAATTATATACTGATGAAAAAATTATATTTCCTTTTACATGCATCCTTGATCTTGCTATTTTCCTTAAGCCGGGTAAATGCTCAGGTAAGTATATCGATAAGGATATTGCCACCTTATCCAACCCGTATTACCGATTACGAGAGTAAACCACAGCAGGTTTTAATTACACTGGTTAACCAATCAACGGCTACACAGAATGTACAGTTAAGGGCGTCTGTTGTCGGCGATAATGGGATAAGGTTGGAGGTAGGTCAAAATTATAAAAGTCCATCGGCAATAACGTTAACCCCGGGGCAGGTAAGAAATTTAAATGGGGCCGATCTGGTTACCCTGTTCGATTATAACCAGCTTACCTATACCGGCATTACCAAAGGCGAGTTTATACGTGGAAACGGTTTGCCGGAGGGTAGTTACCAGGTTTGTATGCGTGCCTACGATTATAATACCAATTTGCCAATAAGCGGGGAGGAACCTACGGGCTGTAGCAACCGTTTTACGATAAGCAGCATAGAACCACCACTAATTATACATCCTGCCGATGGCGATGAATTAAACAATGTAAACGGAAAAGTTTTTACCATAAACTGGACAACCCCTCCAGGCGCACCACCATCGGTAAAATATAAAATACGGATGATAGAAGTGATTGGCAACCGCAACCCCAACGATGCGGTGATGACCGCCCTGCCACCTTATTTCTTCGAAAAAGAGGTTATGGGAAACGTTTATGTATATAATCCTGCCGACCCGCAACTTACCCCGGGTAGGCGTTATGCCTTGGTTATTAGCGCTTTAGATCCAAATAATAGCTATACTTTCAGGAACAATGGCAACAGCCAGGTTGTAGCCTTTTCTTTTGTTGGCGATCTGGTTAAAAACGGCCAGGGAAAAAAACCGGCAGATACTGCTTCGAAACCGAAAAAACCGCTTACTACAAATTCTATAAAGGGCAGAGCACTATGGGCATTTAAGGCAAGTGAAGAAAGCTACAAAAGCGGCTCCATGCTGGGCAGTATTGGTGCCGCAAACGTTACAATTCCCAGTTTTAATGCCACTTTAAGTAATAATAGTGCATACAACAGTAATTTGACCCCGGTTTTGGGGAATACAGCCGTGCAAACGGGCAATAAAACGGTAGCTGGCGGCAGTAATAATGGAGTTGCCATGGGCGGATTAGTCTATGGTGCAGCAAACCCGCTAACGGATAATAAAAATAACCTCTTAAATGCAATGGCCACTGATGGAACCCTATTTGCCCGGGTGGTTACCGATAATAAGGGCAATACAATGAGTGCGGTGCAAAAAGTTGCCGAAGAAAAAACGGCAAGCTCATTTATCTTCGCATCGGGCTATCAAAAATACGATTATTCAATTGATGCCACATCTGCAATCTCTGCAAACAATAAAATCCCACTGGTTAATGCTGTAGTAAAAATCATAGGTATTCCCGTTGAAACCGTTAGGATCTTAAATCCGCACCAAACAGAAGTTCAAAAAGAGAAAAATGAAAAGCAGGAACAAAGCAACTCGCAATTTGGTATTGTGCCCAAACCGCAAAATAATAAGCCCGGGAATAATTTAAATCAATCCAAAGAAAATAATGCCAAAGTCAATAATGCAGCAGCCAAAAGCGGAAAGAACAACACCGCACCTGCAAAAGCATCTGGTGCAAGCCCTATAATTGCTTACCCGAAAGAGAAAGATTTAATCGCTTCCGGCCGTACCGATGCAAATGGAAATTTCGATATTAATTTTGCCGATTTAAACTATACCGGAGGGAACAACTATAAACAGATAAAAGTAGTGGTTACGCAGGGCGATTTAGAGGAAACTAAAATTTTACCGGCCGACTCGCTTAAAAACCCTGATCTGGATTTGGGCGAGATAATTTGCCTGGCCAATACCTACCGCTATACGCCCACCATAGAAATGCCAGAAATAAATGCTGGCGACAATAAAAATCTGAAAGTTAAAATCTATCGTGAAGAATCAGCCTCAATGGCTTATCCATATTTAGCTTTTGATGGCAACATTGCCCCGGAGGCAAAACAGAAAATAACCATCAATGGCAAGAAAATGGTATTGGTGGCTACTGATAGTGTAAATGTAAAAACTGCCGGTCTGATAAAATTTTCGCGTTTATTCTATGATGCCCAATATATGGTAGAAATTAGCGCAAACGGGCAGATTGATAAAAAAACCGGTAGTTTAAAGGTAGCGAATTATGATTTAAGCCCAGATAAAGTTTTAAATGTGAAGCCAACATATACTTTAACGGCATCACCACCATCTATAATAGGTAGTGTACAGCTTTCTTTGGATAATGGTTTTGCATCGGTGAAAAACGCCATAGTCCGGGTCGAGTTTAAAAAAGAAGATATATTGGTCGGCGCAACCAACCAAACCGGGTTGAGTGCAGTTTTAGGAAACCAGCAGCCGTACAGCGCCCAGCTAAATACGCAGTTCGCGGCATATAATAACATGGTTGTACAGGCACAATCGCCATCAACAAACTCGGCAAACACCGCTATGTCATCTAATTCCTCGTCTTTTTATTCCTCAAATGTTTTAAACTCTGCCCTTGGTGGAGGTGTTAAAGCCAGTGCCACTTTTATCGGTAATGCACTGACCAATTTTGAAGAGCAAACCCAATTGGCACCCTATAGCGCCCGCACAGATAGCGCAGGCAATTATGTGATCAGCAACCTGCCAAAATTAAAAGAAGGCGCAACTTTTACGGTACGGTTAATTAAAGTGCCCAATCAATTTAAATACTTAAAAGTAGATCCTGCCGATACCATTGTGGTGGCCAGATTGGTAGATGGGGAACAAAAAGACGTATCGTTTAGGATAAAACCAGAACTGGTACAGATTGTAGGCCGCGTGGTTGATGCAGATAAAAAACCTTTAAACAATGCACGGCTTTATTTCAAAGGCTCCACCAATATTATTTTAACAGGGCAAACGGGGCTTTTTACAGCTACCTATTTTCCCGGCGATCATCAGCTTGTTATTGAGAAAGAGGGTTATGTAGGTAAAACCATAGCCGTAAATATACCTGCTGAAATAACGAAAAAACCAACCATTGATCGGGGGAACCTTGCGGTAACCGAATTGCCAAATAATGTTTTAACAGGTAATCATATTGTGGATACCAAAAACATCTTTGGCGATAACCGAAATACACAAAATACGGTAGCAAATACAATAGACCTGACTGCACAGCTGGTCAATACCCCTACTGTGCAACAGTCAATAGCCAGTAATGGCGGCAATTTTTCGCCTGCATTGTTTGGTGTTGCCGGCGCGCAGAGCAATACGGCGGTCAGTGCATCAGGTATTGGCGGTTTAAAACTTGATGGCGTAAAGATGCAGGCCAAAAGCAGCCCGGCAGGGGGTACAACATTCGATTTTTCAGGAGCCAAAACCAGTGGGAATAATATGGTTAAACAGACCAGCTTCGACATAAGCGATGCAATGGCGGATGTTTTTAACAGCCCATTAACCAGTTCTAACTATGGATCAAACAGCAAAAAGACAATTGATCTGGGTGATATTGGCTTTTTGGAAAGAAAAGTCGGTAAAATAAGATTTAAAGTTGTTGATGAGGCAAACACCGCTATTGCCAATGCCAGCATTGCACTTTTTGATACCATAGGTATAACCGATAGTAAAGGCGAATGGTTTTATAAGGGCTTTGGCGGCAATGCAACAGTAAGGGTCACACCACAGGCAGGTACTGCTTTTATTATAACCGAACAAAGTGTACTCGTAAATGAAGATGGTGTAGAAAATGTTAAAACCATAAAACTGCAAAAAGGAACGGCAATAAGTGGGTTTGTAAGAAGCGGCAATGCAGCTGTAAACGGAGCTATCGTAAAAGTAGAAGATAGGCCATACCTGCAGGCCACAACCGATGCTAGCGGGGCATATACGTTGTATGTACCTAAGGGTGCGCTGCAGGTTAAGGCATCAAAATCCGGTTATATTGCACAGAGCAAAAGTGTAACCATAGGCACTACACCACAACAGTTGAATTTCGAACTGGGCAGTGGTGGCGAGCGGAATATTGCCAAAATACTGGGGTTTGATGTAGAATTAGATAAAATGGATGCTGAGGGGGCTTCCTACCGGGTAAGCGGAACTTTTGTAAACTTAAACCCATCCTTAAGCGATTTAAAAAGCAGTAGTAAAACGCAATTGCGGTTTAGCAATATCAAGATCAGTTTCGATGCGCAGAATAATGCCATCCCGGAGGGAAACAAAATAGTAACCGATGAGCTTTCTATTCCTTTTAAACTGTTAAATTATTTACCGGTTACCTTAAAAGCCGCCAATGGCATAGCCGTAGAAAGCGATGGGAATAATGGTGGTAAGATTACCGGACAATTGGCGCTCAATATGGGCGCGATACAGGGCAGTAGGGGATGGACTTTACAAACTGCCGATGTTTTTCTCGTTCCGGACAATTCAGCATCACAGCAGGTTGTCGTATTTACATCTAATAACACCGCTGCAAGTTCACCAAAATATAAAATTTCATCAACAGCAGGTAATTGGCAAGGCGATATTTACGGCTTTAAACTCTCGGTAGAAACATCCGCAGCCTTTATCGATAATAATGGACTACACTTAAAGGGCAAGCTGAATACACCAGATCTGGGTCCCATTAAAACTGCATCTTTTACCATAGAAGAATTTAACATCGGAGCAGATTTATCGGTGAAAACAGTAAAACTGGGCCAAACCAACCTGCCATCTATTAAAATAATGGATTGGAGTGCCAGTATTGCATCGTTACTCTTTAATGAGGATGGGTTTAAACTGGGTGGCAATATGGTAATAAAAGTACCTGCTTCAGGCACCTCAAACGTATCATTTTCGAACATTTCCCTGGCAAAGGATATGATGTTTGGGGGTACTTTTACCATCCCTACCGAGGGCATCAATATTTTTAATATTGTTCGGTTGAAGAAAGGGAATACACCGATTTCTTTCGGACAGGTGCCTAACCAATCGGGGGTATATAAATTAGGCGGCTCTGGCAAAATACAGTTCGAAAAATTTCTTACCTCGGTAATCAATATCCCGGTTTTCGAAGTGCATACCAGTGGCAAATTTTTAGTTGATGCGCCTGTTGATTTCGAAGCCAGTTTAGCTTTTGCCAAAATTAAGGTACAGGCTATACAGTTTAATAGTGTGAGCAGCACGCCTTACATAGGTGTGCAGGGTGCTATCTCGGTTGATGTACCGATATTAAAATTTACGGCCGCCGATATTACTTTTAAAGCGGTTAGCGGTGGAGTAAATGTATCGGTAGGTAAAATTAAAGCCTCATTAGATGTTCCGGTTTTAAAAACCGATATAGAAGTTGAGTTAAAAGATAATGGCTTCGCAGGTGCAGGTAAATTAAGTATCCCTGGTACGCCGATAAATGCCGGTATCGATTTCCATTACTTTAAAGTTCAGGGTGGGATAGATTTTGGTGCAAGTTTCAGTGCTGGTGTAGTGATCCCGATAGGTTTTGTAACCATTGAACGTGTTGGCGGAGGTTTTGCCTATAATACCGCTACCAAAGATTTTATGATCAATATTAATGGTGCAGTCTCCATTGCCAATTTAGGCTCGGCCATAAAATTAGATCCTATTGGCCTTACCGTAAGCAGCGGTCCGGTAATAGAAGGTTATGCCCATTTAATTGTAGGTACCGCCCTGGATGTGGCCGATGCCAGTATTAAACTTGATATCCCACAATCTACCTTTAGTATAACTGTTGATGCACAGATAGAACCGATAAAAGGTGTAGCAAGCGCAAAACTACAGGGCGATTTGATCATCAGTCTAAAAGATGATGATAAATACCTCTTTATAGGCGCAGCTATGGATATAAATTTATTGGGTTTAATTAAATCAAATGGTGAGTTCGCAATGGGAATCGGTGTACGTAATCCATCAACCCGGGCCGATAGGATCAGCTATTATTTTCGAAACGTTGATACCCGTTACGTGGGCGATATGTTTTCGGGAGTATATATAAACACTACGGCAAAAATGGGTATTCCTAAAGAGCGGCCCATTGGCTTCGATTTTAAAATTGCCAGCGCGAAACTCTGGTGTTACACAGAATCAAATGCCAAGTTGATCTTAAATTTTGCCGAAGGCAATTATCTGTTCGGACTGAGCGGAAGATTTGGTGGCGGTTTTGAATTCTGTGTATTTAGTATTGCCTGTGCCGGTTTTGGATACGATGCCTGTTACGAGTTTATGGGAGGCCGCAACGATAGCGATGGCTGGTTTATAAACGGCAAAGCTGCAGGTAGTGTATACCTAAAAGTAGGTGGTTGCAACCCGGATTGTAACGACTGGACGATAAAACCGTTTTGTGCAGGGTTTAAACTTTGTGCCAAAGGCGGTGCCGAAGTTGGTTTTTCTCAAAGACGGGGTCTGAAATTGAGCGCTTTTGTTGGTGGTACTCCATTTTGCCCATAATTTATAACAATATGAAAACTATATTTTTAATTATTTTTCTGGCCTTTGTTATGCAGGTTAAGGCACAACAAGCTAAGTTGGGCCCTACCGGTGTACCCTTTGGCAACGTAATGCCCGGGCCAAATAGTGTTAGTGGAGTTTTGATGGGGCAGACAGAAAACTCATACAATGCTTATTTGCCGGCAATAAAACAGTACGATATTTACAAGGATGCAAGTGGTAAGGGCAATTTTAAAAAAATTATCACGGTAACTTTTCCCAGTTCTTATGCCGGTTTTGCCCAACGCGTTGGTGAGGCTACCGCCACCGAGGTAAAAAACCTGTTAAGTGCTAAAACCGATGATGAAGCATATCAGCTTCTTCGGGCCGGCGATCCTAAAAAAATAGGTTTTGCCTTTTTATCTAAGTCTTTTTTAAGTGGGATCGGTATGGCCTGGGAGGATAAAGAAATAAAGGATAATACCGCGGAAACGGCTTACCGTGTAATGAAGATTTATAATGACGGTAAAGAAGAGGTTTTGTTTACTCAAAAAATAGCTGATATAGTTAGGATACCCATGCCTAAATATCAACTCCAAAATTTAAGTACTACCGATAGTCTGGTACAGGCAAGTTGGATGAGCAAAACATTGAACAGTCCAGTTTATTATGCAAAGGTTTACAGAAAAGCGAACAACGAACAGAAGTACCAGTCAATAAATACCAGCTTTGTTTTTAGTTCTGGCGATACCTCTAAAACTAGTTTTTCCGAAAGGGTAAATCCGGGTAATCTTTTTAATTATTTTATTATCCCCGAAGATTTTGCCGGCAACCAGGGCTTACCATCTGATACCGCTTTTGCCATCAGCAAATCGTTTAGCTCGGTAAAGGGTATCACAGATTTTAAGGCAAAAGATTCGTTAAAGGGTGCGTGGCTATCGTGGCGTGCGTTACCCAATGAGGGTGTTTACACCGGTATCCAGATTTTAAAATCGAGAAAAAACAATAACGCATTTATAGAAGTCGCCACTATTTCGCCAACCGATAGTGTTTATTACGATAAAGCGGTGCTGCCCAATGTAATCTATTACTACCAGATAAGGCCTTTAATCATCCAGCCAAAAGGATGGAAGCTGCTGCCATCGGCAACTACAAATGTGGCTATCAAAAACAAAGGCGATATTCCGTTTGCCCCACATGGCTTAAAAGTTTACCAGGATAGCACCGCGCAGGTAAAACTGATCTGGGAACTTAACCCCGAAATAGACCAGTTTGCCTATTATGTATTGCGTGGAACCAATAAAAATAACATGCAGATCGTCTCCCCGGCGTTACGCAGTAACCAGTATACCGATTCGCTTAAAAATTTAGATGGTGAAAGTACCTATATGTATACCGTAAAACTGATGAACCTTTCGCAAAAAATGAGCGATGAATCTAATATCGCAATGATAAAACCCCTAAAACTCGTATTTGTGCAATATCCATCAGGTATCAGTGCTCGCTTTGCCGAATCTATTGTGAAACTGCAATGGGAGAATATGATCGAAAAATACGACGACATTGTTGGCTACCGCATTTACAGAAAGGCCAAGGGTGATAAAACTTTCACTTTGCTTAATAAACAAGCCTTAAACCTGCCATTTTATAACGACACAACTGCTAGGCCAGGTGCTGATTACGAATATGGTGTTACCTCGGTAAACGGTTCAGATGTGCAAAGCGTTTTATCATCTTTAACGCAACTCACTTTACCAACTTCGGCAAGTTTAGCTCCTCCGGCCAGTTTATACCTTACCAATAAGGCCGAGGGTGTTTTTATCTCCTGGCCACAGGGTGATGATAGCAAGGTTATTAATGTGATTTATCGTAAAGCCCTAACAGATGTAGGCTTTAAAAAAATTACCGAAGTAAATCAGTATACTTTTTATACCGATTCCACTACCCAAAAAGGCATTTTGTATACCTATCATATCGTGGCAAAAACCAGGAACGGCGAAAGTAAACCAGGGATCGAAAAATCGATAAGAAGAAATTAATGGTAAAAAATAAACTAAAAGATATGGTACAGGTAAATTTTAAAAATTGTTTCCTGGTGTTTTTATTGGGATGTTTTTTTTCGCAGTGTGCAAAAAAATACGAATTTAACCCAACCGGTATTGCTGTGGTAATTGACAGTATAAGTCCAACCCGTGGAACAGAAAATACCGAAGTGCGTATTTATGGGAAAAATTTTCCTGCCGATACGGCAAAATTAAAAGCTTTTTTTAATACAAAGGCCGGCCTGATCATAGAAAGATCAACCAATAATGTTGTTTTGGTCAGGGTACCTGCCGAAGCTGGAACAGGTACCCTAACCTTACTGGCTAATGGAGAGAATATCGCCG
>Ga0307405_10000127_pt1 | contig 30152 bp, 25 predicted proteins | sample 322Cmetagenome_2_FD_203311 | JGI IMG/M metagenome (GOLD analysis project Ga0307405, IMG submission 203311) | Maize rhizosphere microbial communities from greenhouse at UC Davis, California, United States - 322HYB-C-1 | ecosystem: Host-associated > Plants > Roots > Rhizosphere > Soil | place...
TGGCGATGCTCGTTGGCGTGAAGCCGGAGGAGTCCGTTGAAGCCATTCTAGTGATTGAAGATGATTCCGAGCAAGCAATGAACCATGCCTGGCATGTGCTCAGCTGCTTGAGGTCTGAGGGCATGAGTGCCGAGCTGATATCATCCGGATCCCCCCGAAAGCGCTATGACAAAGCGGTTAAGCGTGATCCCAAGGCGATCGTGACCTTCAGAAAGGATGGGCACGGTCTATCTGCTTCGGGCGAGGTCGACCCGCGGATCGAAAAGATCCTTGGCTAATCCATGACCATCCCCGCCGAACGTCTCGATCAGATCGCGCATCGCTTCGCCGAGCTCGAGGCTCGGCTGGCGTCTGGCACGCTCGAGGGCGAGGCGTTCGTAACAGCGAGCCGCGATTACGCCGAGCTCGAGCCGGTCGCGCGGGCGGCGGAGGAGGTGCGGACGATGCGGGCCGAGCTGGCGGAGCTGGAGCGGCTCGACGACGCCGATCCCGACATGAAGGCGCTCGCCGAGGAAGAGATCATGCGCCTGCGCAGCGCCTTGCCCGAGGCCGAGCGCGCACTCTCCGTCGCCATGCTCCCGCGCGACGCCGCCGACGCGCGGCCGGCGATGCTCGAAATCCGTGCCGGCACCGGCGGGGACGAAGCAGCGCTGTTCGCCGCCGACCTGTTCCGCATGTACGAGCGTTTCGCGGCCGAGAACGGCTGGCGGGTCGAGACAATCTCGATGAACGCGAGCGATATCGGCGGGTTCAAGGAGATCGTCGCCAACGTCTCCGGCCAGGGCGTCTTCGCCCGGCTCAAGTTCGAAAGCGGCGTCCACCGCGTCCAGCGCGTGCCGGTGACCGAGAGCGGCGGGCGCATCCACACGTCGGCGGCGACGGTGGCGGTCCTGCCCGAGCCGAGCGAAGTCGACGTCGCGATCGACGACAAGGACCTCAAGATCGACATCTACCGCGCCAGCGGCGCCGGCGGGCAGCACGTCAACACGACCGATTCGGCCGTGCGCATCACCCACCTGCCGACCGGCCTCGTCGTGATCCAGCAGGACGAGCGCAGCCAGCACAAGAACCGCGCCAAGGCCATGCAGGTCCTGCGCACCCGCCTCTACGACCTCAAACGCGCGGAGGCGCAGGGCGCCGAGGCCGAGGCGCGCAAGGCGATGGTCGGCAGCGGCGACCGCTCCGAACGCATCCGCACCTACAACTTCCCGCAAGGCCGCGTGACCGACCACCGCATCGGCCTCACCCTGCACATGCTCGACGAAGTCCTCGCCGGCCCGGGCCTCGCCGAACTGATCGACGCCCTCACCGCCGAAGACGAGGCCAAACGCCTCGCCGCAATGGATGGCTGAGGATAAGCCTGGCGGGGGAGCCACTGTGGCCGAAGCCTTGCGGCAGGCGGCGGAAGGGCTGGCTGATACCTCCGACACCGCGCGGCTCGATGCCGAGGTGCTGATGGCGCATGCGCTGGGCGTATCTCGGGCGGAGCTGTTGCTGCGGCATATGCGCAATCCGGCGCCCGCCCGTTTCGCGGCGCTGGTCGAGCGGCGTGCGGGGCACGAGCCGGTGGCCTATATCGTCGGCGAGCAGGAGTTCTACGGGCGGCCGTTCCGCGTCACGCCCGAGGTCCTGATCCCGCGCGGCGACAGCGAGGCGACGCTTGCCGCGGCGCTGGAGGGCGCAGGGGCGAGTGGCCGCGTGCTCGACCTGGGGGTGGGCTCGGGCGCGCTCCTGGTGAGCTTTCTTGCCGAGAGGCCTGGCTGGGACGGCGTGGGGATCGACCGCTCGGCCGGCGCGCTCGCGGTCGCCGGGGACAATGCCGTGCGGCTCGGCGCCGAGAGCCGCGCGCGGCTGTTGCAGGCCGACTGGCATGCGCCCGCCTGGTGCGAAAGCCTCGGCACGTTCGACCGCGTGATCGCCAATCCGCCCTATGTCGAGGAGGCGGCCGAGCTCGCCCCTTCGGTACGCGCATACGAGCCCGCCGGCGCACTCTTCGCCGGGGCGGACGGGCTCGACGACTACCGCGTGCTGATCCCCCAGTTGCGCGGCTTGTTGGCCCCGGAAGGCGCCGCGGTGCTCGAGATCGGCGCGTCGCAGGCCGACTCGGTCGGCGAAATCGCGCGGGAGGCCGGATTCTCCACCGATCTGCGCCGCGATCTCGCCGGACGGCCGCGTGCACTGATTTTGCGCTAGGGGGGTTGGCAAAGGGCACTGCGATAGCTAACTCTACCCCAAGGCCTCCTGGTTTGCGGCGTGTTCGCCTCCCGGCTGGGCCTCGTTCCGACATTTGCAACCGACCGGGCTACGAGACCTGTAGAGGTGCAGACGGGACACCCGCGATTCGCTCGGGAGCGGACGCGGGGAGGGGTCATGCGACCGCGCGGGCAATGGTGCCGTAAGGGCGGTCCCGAATGAGGAAGAGATTTCCTTGAACAATCATCGTAATAACAATCGCCGCCGCGGCCGCGGCAATCGCCCGCAGGGCGGCGGCAACCAGTCAAATCGGATCGACAGCAGGGCCCGCGGCAACGCGCCCCAGTTGCTCGACAAGTACAAGAAGCTGGCGCAGGACGCCCAGCACAACGGCGATCGCGTGCAGGCCGAATACTACCTGCAGTTCGCCGATCACTACTTCCGTGTCCTCGCCGACGGCAAGGCACGCCAGGACGAGCAGCGCGGCAAGCGCTACGAAGAGCGCGACCAGGACGACGAGGACGAGGGTGAGGACGAGGGCGAAAGCCGCCGTCGCCAGCCGCGCAATGTCCGCAGCCGCCGCGAAGACGCGAACGGCCGCGGAGATGCGGGCGAGCCCCAGGAAAGCGAAGCGCAGGGGGACGAGGAATCGGAATACGAACCGCCCGAGAACCCGTTCAAGCGCACCAGCAAGCCCCGGACCGAAGGGCGCCGGCCGCGCAAGCCGCGCGGCGAATCGCCCACCACGGACGGCGGCGAGATCGACGCTTCGGCGCTTCCGCCGGCGATCGGCGATTCCTCCGAAGGCGAAGCGCCCAAGAAGAAGCGCGCACCGCGTGCCCGCAAGGCGGCCGAGCCCGCCGAACCGGCCGACGATGGCGAAGCGGTGCAGGCGGTCGGCTGATCGCAGCGCAAGGGAACCGGTAGTCGGGGCGGCACGGGCATGAGCCGTATGGGCCGGATCGGCAACTGGTTCGCCGCGCATCCGAAGCTGTCGGCTGCCCTGTGCGGCCTGGCCGCGGCGACCGGCTTCCCGCCGCTCCAACTCTGGCCGCTGGCGCTGCTCGCGATCGGCGGTTTCGCCATGCTCGCGCTGGCGGCGCCGACCTGGCGTGCGGCCCTGCTGCGTGGCTGGATCTTCGGCGTCGCGCACTTCACCCTCGCGAACAACTGGATCGCGACGGCTTTCACCTATCAGTCCGAAATGCCCGCCTGGCTCGGCTGGTTCGCCGTGCCGCTGGTCTCGCTGTACCTCGCCGTCTATCCGGCGATCGCGGGGCTGTTCGCCTGGTGGCTCGGCCGCCGCGTGAGCGCCGGCGCCGCGGCATGCCTGTTCGCCGGCGCCTGGACGGTGTCCGAATGGCTGCGGAGCTGGGTCTTCACCGGCTATGCCTGGGACCCGCTGGGGTTGATCTTTCTCGGCCCGTGGGACCGCCCGGGGCTCGCCGCGCTGCTGCCGTGGTTGGGGACTTATGCCCTCTCGGGCCTTGCCGCCCTGATCGGTTTCCTGCTCGCCGTGCTCCTGCGCGAGCGGCGCTTCGTTCCCCTTGCGGTCGCCTCCGTGCTGCTCGCCGCGGGAATGTACTGGCCCGCCCCGCCGGCCGGACAGGGCACGCTGCGCTACACGTTGATCCAGCCCGACATTCGCCAGCAGGATCTCGACAACCCCGCCAAGTTCGAGGAGCAGTTCGCGCGCCTCGCCACCCTTACCGCGCCGCGCGCGCCGGGGCAGGAAGGCGAGCGGCGGCTGGTGCTGTGGCCCGAATCGGGCGTGCCCGACTACCTGCGCGACGGCTATCCCCAGCGCTACTACGACCAGATGACCGCCGCGGGCGACCCGCGCTACGCCCGCTGGCGGATCGGCCGGGTGATCGGCGAGGGAAGCGTGCTGCTGACCGGTGCGGTCGATCTCGAGATCGTCGACGGCCGCGCCGCCGGCGCGCGCAATGCGGTGACCGCGATCGATGCCGAGGGGCAGATCGTCGGCGGTTACGACAAGGCGCATCTCGTGCCGTTCGGCGAGTACCTGGCGCTGCGCTGGCTGCTCGAGCCGCTCGGCGCGACGCGGCTGGTGGCAGGAACGATCGACTTCTGGCCCGGGCCGGGGCCGCGCACGCTCGATCTCGGCGAATGGGGCCGGGCGGGCATCCAGATTTGCTACGAGATCGTGTTCTCCGGCCAGGTCGCCGACCGCAGCAACCGGCCCGATTACATCTTCAATCCCTCGAACGACGGCTGGTTCGGCGCCTGGGGGCCTCCGCAGCATCTCGCCCAGGCCCGCATGCGCGCGATCGAGGAGGGGCTGCCGGTGCTGCGCTCCACCACCACCGGGATCAGCGCGGTGATCGACGCGCGCGGCGTGGTCCGCCAGCACATCGGCATGCACCGAGCCGACCGGATCGACGGGGTGATTCCGCCGGCCTTCGCGCCGACCTGGTTCGCGCAGCTCGGCAACTGGCTCCCGCTCGGCTGGGCCGTGCTGCTGATCGCCGGATCGCTGGTTGCCACGCGGCTGCGGCGCGGCTAGGACGCTGCTTCGGACATAAAGTTATCTTTATATCGGATAATTTCGCCCATGCGCAGCACTTACCTCTTCACTTCCGAAAGCGTTTCCGAGGGTCATCCCGACAAGGTTTCGGACCAGATCTCCGACGCGATCGTCGACCTGCTCCTGGCGAAGGATCCGGAAGCACGCGTGGCTTGCGAGACGCTGACGACGACGCAACGCGTGGTGCTGGCGGGCGAGCTCCGCTGCAAGGGCGTGTACGAGAACGGCGAGTGGATCGATGGGGCGCTCGCTGAGATCGAGAGCACGGTGCGCAATACGGTGCGCGAGATCGGCTACGAGCAGGACGGCTTCCACTGGCAGACGCTGACGTTCGAGAACCACCTGCACGGACAGAGCGCGCATATCGCGCAGGGCGTGGACGCCAGCGGCAACAAGGATGAGGGCGCCGGCGACCAGGGCATCATGTTCGGCTTCGCCTGCGACGAGACGCCCGACCTGATGCCGGCTGCGATCGACTACAGCCACAAGATCCTCCAGCGCCTCGCGGCGGACCGGAAGAGCGGCGCGGCGCCGTTCCTGGAGCCCGACGCCAAGAGCCAGGTCACGCTGCGTTACCGCGACGGCAAACCTGAGGCGGCGACCGCGATCGTGGTCTCGACCCAGCACGCCGAGGGTTACGACGAGGGCGAGAAGGAAGCCGAGCTCAAGGGCTACGTGAAGAAGGTCGTCGGCGAAATTCTGCCCGAAGGCTTCCTGTCCGACGAAACCAAGTGGCACATCAACCCGACCGGTACATTCGTGATCGGCGGGCCCGACGGCGACGCCGGCCTGACGGGCCGCAAGATCATCGTCGACACCTACGGCGGCGCGGCACCGCACGGCGGGGGCGCGTTCAGCGGCAAGGACCCGACCAAGGTCGACCGCTCGGCCGCCTACATCAGCCGCTATCTCGCCAAGAACATCGTCGCGGCAGGTCTTGCGCGGCGCTGCACGATCCAGCTCGCCTACGCGATCGGCGTGTCCGAGCCGCTGTCGCTCTACGTCGATACACACGGCACGGGGACGGTCGAGGACGACCGGATCGAGGACGCGATCCGCTCCATCGCCAAGCTCGGCGGCCTGACCCCGCGCGGCATTCGCGTGCACCTCGGCCTCAACAAGCCGATCTACCGCAAGAGCGCCGCCTACGGGCACTTCGGCCGCGCGGCCGAGGGCGACTACTTCCCTTGGGAACGCACCGACCTCGTCGCCGACCTCAAGGCCGCGCTGGGCTGAACTAGTCGCGCCAGCCCACGTCCGCGCGGTGTTCGCCATGGCGCGGGGAAGGGCGATCGAGTGCGAGCTCCGCATCCGAGAAGCAGAACGGGCTGCGCAGCCCGGGAACGCCGCCGGGCGCGATCGCCATGCCGCGCGCCTGCACTTGCGGATCGGCGAACGTGGCTGCGCAATCGTTGATGGGGCCAGCCGGCACACCGGCCTCGCGGCAGGCGGCGAGCAGGTCCGCGTTCGGCCACTTGCGCACTTCCCGCACGATCTCGCCTTCCATCCATTCGCGGTTGGCGATCCGCCCGGCATTGTCGGTCAAGCGCGGGTCGTCGGCCATGTCGTCGCGCCCGAGCGCGCGCATCAGCGCCTTGAACAGCTTGTCGTTTGCAGGCGCGAGGATCACCTCGCCGTCCGCGGTCTCGTAGACCCCGTAGGGGACGACTTGCGCGTGAGCGTTGCCCATGCGCGGCGGGTTCGTGCCGCTGGCGAAGAAGCTCATCGCCTGGTTGGCGAGCAGCGAGACCGAGCAATCGAGCAGCGCCATGTCGATGTGCTGCCCCTTGCCGGTCCGCTCGCGCATCATAAGCGCGGCCTGGATCGCGATAACCGAATAGAGCCCGCAAGTCAGGTCGGAGATCGACACGCCCATCTTCATCGGCGCGCCATCGGGCTCCCCGGTGATCGCCATCAGGCTGCTCATGCCCTGGATCACGAAGTCGTAGCCGGGCTCCTCGCGTCGCGGACCGTCCTGTCCGAAGCCGGTGATGGAGCAATAGACGGCGTGCGGGTTGGCCCGCGCAACGGTGGCATAATCGAGGCCAAAGCGCTCCAGCGTACCCGCCTTGAAGTTCTCGATCACTACGTCCGCCCCGGCGCAGAGCGCGGCGACCATCGCGCGGTCCTCCGCCTTGCCGAAATCCGCGACGACCGAGCGCTTCCCGCGATTGCAGGCGTGGTAATACGCGGCCGCGGTTTCGCCTTCATGCTCGATCCACGGCGGGCCCCACCGGCGTGTGCCGTCGCCCTCGGGGCTTTCGACCTTGATCACGTCCGCGCCCAGATCGGCGAGTGTCTGCCCGGCGAACGGGCCGGCGAGGACGCGCGCCAGCTCGACCACGCGCAAACCCGCGAGTGGCGTGTGCGGTCCGCTCATCGCGCGCTCAGCCGACGTAGTTCGCCGTCGTCTTTTCAGCGACTTCCTCCGCGCTGACGTCGGGGGCCAGCTCGATCAGCTTGAACGGGCTGTCGTGGTCGGGGCGCTGGAAGACGGCAAGGTCGGTCACGATCATGTCGACGACGTTGGTGCCGGTCAGCGGCAGAGTGCACTGGGGGATGAACTTGGGGCTGCCGTCCTTGGCGGTGTGCTCCATCACCACGATGATCTTCTTCACGCCGGCGACGAGGTCCATCGCGCCGCCCATGCCCTTGATCATCTTGCCCGGTATCATCCAGTTCGCGATATCGCCGTTCTCGGCCACTTCCATCGCGCCGAGCACAGTCAGGTCGATATGCCCGCCGCGGATCATGCCGAAGCTCGTCGCGCTGTCGAAATAGGCGCTGTGCGGCAGTTCGCTGATCGTCTGCTTGCCGGCGTTGATCAGGTCGGGGTCGATCTCGTCCTCGTAAGGGAAGGGGCCGATGCCGAGCATGCCGTTCTCGCTCTGCAGCGTGACCTGCATGCCGGCCGGGATATGGTTCGCCACCAGCGTCGGAATGCCGATGCCGAGGTTCACGTAGTATCCGTCTTGCAGCTCCTGCGCCGCGCGCGCGGCCATCTGGTTGCGGTCCCAGGGCATGGTCAGCTTTCCTTGGTGTTGAGAAGTGTGGGAACGAGGAACCAGCCGCTTCCGATCAGCGCCTCGAGTTCGGAGGCGGCGGCGGGGTCCTTGAGGTAATCGTAGAGCTCGTCGAAATCACTTCGTTCGTCGCCGAGAATGGCGACGAGGCAGTGGGCCTGCGACAGCTCCTGGCGGCGGAGCTGCTTGCGGTCTTCGGCACGGCGCATCAGCAGGATGCCGTCATCGGTCGTGGGGTCGAGTCCGGTTTCGGTCAGGCGCTTGCGCAGCGTGCCGGCCTCCGCGGCTGAGGCGTCGCTGATCCAGAAGACGAACACGCCTTCCAGCCGCAGTGCGTGAAGGCCTTGTGCCAGCGCCGGATCGGGCGGCAGCGCGGCGAAATCGCGCGCGCCGGATGCAGGGTCGAGGTCGACCAGAACCGCGGAGGGGCGGACCGAGCATTCCGTGGTCTCGGGCTGCAGTAAGCCGGGCGCCGCAAGGATCGCCGAATGGCGCGGTGTGGCGACGGGGTCGAGCGCCGCCTGCTCGCGCGCGTAGGTGAAGAAGGCCTGGTATGCGCCGGACGGGGCGAGGGTAGGCGTGAAGGGTTCGCCCTCGGTCGCGATCGCGTCCGCCTGGCCGGCTTCGCGCTGCTCTTCCGCCTCAGGTTCGTCCTTGCCCAAGGCCTCGTTCCGAAGGACGACACCCCCGGCGGCGAGCGGAATCGCGGCGGCGACGCAGCCGCCGAGCATGATGGCGAGCGCCGATGCCGCGAGGGCGGCCTTGAGCCGCCGCACGGTCATGCAGCCTCCCGCTCCCGCACGGTGCGGAACTCGATCTTCTTGTCGTAGGGCGCCCCGACGATCATCCGCTGGACGAAGACGCCCGGCAGGTGGATGCAGTCGGGATCGAGGCTGCCCGCGGGCACAACCTCCTCCACTTCGACCACGCAGATCTTGCCGCAGGTCGCTGCGGGGAGGTTGAAATTGCGCGCCGTCTTGCGGAACACGAGATTGCCGGTCTCGTCCGCCTTCCACGCCTTGACGATCGACAGGTCGGCGAAGATGCCGCGTTCGAGGATGTAATCCTCCCCGTCGAAGCTCTTAACTTCCTTGCCCTCGGCGACTTTCGTGCCGACGCCGGTCTTGGTGTAGAAGCCAGGAATGCCCGCGCCGCCGGCGCGCATGCGCTCGGCCAGGGTGCCCTGCGGGCAGAACTCGACCTCGAGCTCGCCGGCAAGGAATTGCCGTTCGAATTCCTTGTTCTCGCCCACGTAGGAGGAGATCATCTTCTTGACCTGCCGCGTGCGCAGCAGCTTGCCGATCCCTTCGTTATCGATCCCGGCATTGTTGCTGCAGAAGGTCAGCCCTTTGACCCCGCTGTCGCGGATCGCGTCGATCAGGCGTTCGGGGATGCCGCACAGGCCGAAGCCTCCCGCGGCGATGAGCATGTCGTCCTTCAGCACCCCTTCGAGGGCGGCGGCGGCATCGGGATAGAGCTTGTTCATCAGGCCTCCATATCGTGCAAAGCTGTTAGGCACAGCGCGATCTGCTGTCACCCCCGGTTACGCTGCACATGCGATTCGTGCCGGTTGGTGCGGCGCCGGTTCGTGACGGGATCATGACAAGAATGGAATGAAATCGAACAACTTAGCGTTTTTAGTTGCATATTTTGCATCGTGAAATGAGCTTTTCGCACTTGCACAAAAGCGTGCTGCAGCGCACATAGGGCGGGCCTTTACAGGCATCCTCTCCCAAGACTTTCAAGGCCCGGTCCTCGCGACCGGGCCTTTTTTCTTTGGCGCGTCCCGGAACTGCATTCGGCAACCGATGGCCTTCTCGTTCATTTGACTCGCAGTGATCCGTCCCTAGCTAGGTGCGGTAAGCCTTCATTGGACGAGCAGGGAGAAGTGGACGGATGGCCGAACTCGACGCGGCGGTAGAAGACAAGGCAGTCCGGCTCCAGGTCGCGGCGGCTCGGCAGGAGGAAAGCGGACGGGGAATTGCCCGCCTGCCCCGCTCCGCATTCCAGGCTCTCGGCATCACCGAAGGCGATGTCGTGGAAATCCACGGCAAGCGCACGACCGCCGCCATCGCCATGGCGGCCTACGACGAGGACCAGTCGCTCGACGTGGTGCGGCTCGACGGTCTGCAGCGCAACAACGCAGAGTGCGGATCCGGCGAGCACGTGCGCGTGGCGTCGGCCGAATCGCGCCCGGCCTCCCGCGTGATCTTTGCCCCGGCCAGCCGCGAGATGCGCCTGCAAGGGCCGACGCAAGCGCTGAAGCGCAACTTCTTCAGAAGGCCGCTGGTCGCCGGCGATCTGGTCGCCACGACCGGTCAGCAGCCGGTGCAGAACATGCCGGCGGAGGTCCAGCGCATGTTCAACGCGCCTGCCTACGCGCTCACCCAGATCCGCCTGACGGTCGTCTCGACCGCGCCCAAGGGCATCGTGCATATCGACGAGAACACCGAAGTCGAGCTGCGCGCCGAGTTCGAGGAGGCGCCGACCGGGCGCGCGGTGGTCAACTACGACGACGTCGGCGGCATGGACGACACGATCCAGCAGCTTCGCGAGATGGTCGAGCTGCCGCTGCGTTACCCCGAGCTGTTCACCCGCCTCGGCGTCGACCCGCCCAAGGGCGTGCTCCTTCACGGCCCGCCGGGCACCGGCAAGACCCGGCTGGCGCAGGCGGTCGCGAACGAGAGTGATGCGCAGTTCTTCACCATCAACGGGCCCGAGATCATGGGCTCCGGCTATGGCGAGAGCGAGAAGCGCCTACGCGAAGTGTTCGAGGAAGCGACCAAGCACGCGCCGGCGATCGTGTTCATTGACGAGATCGACTCGATCGCGCCCAAACGCGCGCAAGTCGCCGGCGAGGCGGAAAAGCGTCTGGTCGCGCAGCTCCTGACGCTGATGGACGGGCTCGAGGCGCGCTCCAACCTCGTGGTCATCGCCGCGACCAATCGGCCCGATGCGATCGACGAGGCGCTGCGCCGCCCGGGCCGCTTCGACCGCGAAATCGTGATCGGCGTGCCCGACGAGAAAGGGCGGCGCGAGATCCTCTCGATCCATACCCGCGGCATGCCGCTGGGCGACAAGGTCGATCTCGACGAGCTGGCCCGCGTCACGCACGGGTTCGTCGGCGCCGACATCGCCGCGCTTGCGCGCGAGGCGGCGATCGACGCGGTCCGGCGGATCATGCCCAAGCTCAACCTCGACGAACGCACGATCCCGGCCGAGGTGCTCGACGAGCTGTCGGTGACGCGCGAGGACTTCCTGTCCGCGCTCAAGCGCGTGCAGCCGTCCGCCATGCGCGAGGTCATGGTCCAGGTGCCGCGGGTCGGCTGGGACGACATCGGCGGGGTCGACGACGCGATCGACATGCTGAAGGAAGGGATCGAGCTGCCGCTCAAGAATCCCGAAGCCTTCCGCCGGCTCGGCATTCGTTCGGCCAAGGGGTTCCTGCTCTACGGCCCGCCGGGCACCGGCAAGACCCTGCTGGCCAAGGCCGTCGCCAAGGAAGCGGAGGCGAATTTTATCTCGATGAAGAGCTCCGACCTTCTCTCCAAGTGGTACGGCGAGAGCGAGCAGCAAATCGCGCGCATGTTCGCCCGCGCCCGCGCGGTGGCCCCCTGCGTCGTGTTCATCGACGAGATCGACAGCCTCGTGCCCGCGCGCGGCTCGGGGCAAGGGGAGCCGCAAGTCACGGGCCGCGTGGTCAATACGATCCTCGCCGAGATGGACGGGCTGGAGGAACTGCAGTCGGTCGTCGTGATCGGCGCGACCAACCGCCCGACGCTGATCGATCCAGCGCTCCTGCGGCCAGGGCGGTTCGACGAGATGGTCTATGTCGGCACGCCCGATCAGAAGGGGCGCACGCGGATCCTCGGCATCCATACCGCGGACATGCCCCTCGCCAGCGATGTCGATCTGGCGGATATTGCGGCCCAGACCGACCGCTTCACCGGCGCCGACCTGGAAGACGTCGTGCGCCGTGCGGGCCTCAACGCGCTACGGCGCGCGGGCGGCGAGGTCGAGCAGGTCACGGGGGCCGACTTCACCGAGGCGCTTGGCGATTCGCGCGCGACGGTTACCCAGGCAATGGAGGAAGAGTACCGCAAGATGCGCGGTGAGCTGAAGAAGCGCGCGGCCGAGGCCATGCCGATCGGCTTCATCACCGAGGGTATGGTCGAGCCGACCCGCGAGAAGAAGCACGGGTGACGCGAAACTCCCCCTCCTCTTCAGAGGAGGGGCCGACGGCTTAGGCGCTCGTCCCGACCGCGGCGTTCGCGTCGTCGACACCCAGACGGTGGCGGATCAGCGCGTCGGGCATGTTCGCCCGCAGCCATTGGAGCATGTGCTCGCGCACGGCGCAGCGTAGCGCCCACAAGTCACTGATCGTGGCCGCGCTCACGGCGATGCGCAGCTCCACGCTTTCGGGATAGGCCTCGGTCATCAGCAGTTCGGCCGTGCGTCCGTCCCATTCCTCGCGCGTGGCGACGAAGCGTTCGAACTCGGCACGGATCGGCGCGATCTCGGCCGCCGGGTCGAGATGGAGGAAGACCGGTCCGGTCAGCCGCTCGCTCTCGCGCGACCAGTTCTCGAAGCTCTTCTCGAGGAAGGCGCTGGTCGGCACGATGATCGCGCGCTCGTCCCACGTGCGCACGATCACGAAGCTCATGCGGATTTCCTCGACCCGGCCGGAGAAGCCCTCGATCACCACCAGGTCGCCGATCCGCAGCGGCTCGGTCAGCGCCATCTGCAGGCCGGCGATGAGCGATTTGAGCGCAGGCTGCGCAGCGGCGCCGACCGCCAGCGCGGCGAGCCCGGCCGAGGCCATCAGCGTCACCCCGACGTCGCGCACACCCGGGATCGCCAGCAACATCATCGCTACCGTCAGCAGGACGATGAGGAACGCAGCGGTGCGGGAAAGGATCGCGACGCGCGTGCGGCGGCTGCGGGCCGTGATCGGGTCGGCGGAAAGCTCGCTGCGCATCTGCAGCGCCGCGGCGAAGGCGCGCACCAGTGCGAGCGCGACCCAGCCGACCAGGGCGGGAACGACGAACGGCGCGACCCAGCGCCAGATCCCCTGGATGTTGGGATTGGCCTGCGCCACCGCCGCGATCGCAATCGCGACGACCGACCAGCGGATCGGCCGCGCGAGGCGGGCGAAGAGGAGTTCGTCGACTTCCGATTGCGAGCTGCGCGCCAGGCGGAGCAGCAGCCCGAAGACCAGACGGTGGATCACGAAGGCGACTGCGATTGCAATTCCGACCGCGATGGCGGCCACCGCCACTTCGCCCCAGGCGATGGTCCAGTTCCGCGGATCGTAGCGCTCGAGCATCAGCCACGAGCTACGGCGTCAGCCGTTCACTGGCAAGCGATGGCGATCACCGCGCGCGCGGGATCGTGATCGTCACTTCCACCCCGTCCTTGCCAAACCGGCGGTCGATCTCGCCGCGGAGCTGGCGTGCCGCGCTGGTCATCAGCAGGCTGCCGAAGCCCTTGTGCTCCGGTTCCTTGCCGTCGGCGTCGCCGTGTTCGCGCCATTCGATGGCGATCGATCCGTCGACCTCGCGCCAGCGCACTTCGAGCAGGTCGCCCCTGCTCCAGGCGCCGTACTTGACCGCATTGGTGGTCAGTTCGTGGAGCACCAGGCCCAGCGGCGTGACCTGCTTGGCGGGCAATTCGATCTCGGGTCCGTCGATTTCGGCGGGAAGCTTCTCCGAGCGATAGGGCGCGAGCGTCGTTTCGATCAGCGTCCGCAGCGAGGCGACCGGGCGCTCGAGCGTCCCCTGCGTCACTTCGTGAGCGGTCAGCAGGGCGTGGATGCGTTCGGAAATGCGCTCGATCACCGGCTTTGCCTCGGGAGTGTCCTTGGCGCTCATGCGCACGATCGCGAGGATCACTGCGAAGAGGTTCTTGACCCGGTGGTTGAGTTCGCGCGCGAGCAGGTCGGCGCGGTCGCGGGCTTCGCCCAGCGCGGCCGCCTGTGCCGCCTCCGCCTCGGCGCGCGCGGCGCGGGTGACGAGGACATAGCCGAGCACCAGCGCCACCAGCAGCATCAGCAGGACCGCACCGAGCAGGGGAAGCACGCGGCCCTCGGCGCGCGCGGTCTCGCTTGCGGCGCGGATGAGAATGCGGTTCTCGATCTGCTCCATCTCGCGCGTGGCCCGGCGCAGGCGCGCCATGACTTCGGCGCCGCGATCGTCGAGGATGCCGCGCCGCGCCTCGATCACCTGGCGCTGTTCGACCAGCGCGACCGTCTCCGCCATCTCGGCGAATTTCGATTCGGTCAGGCTCTCGATCTCGTCCAGCAATTCGAGCTGGCGTGCGGTCGCGTCGGGGCCGACAAGTTCGCGCAGGCGGTCGAGCGTCGGCCCGTATTGCTCGCGGCCGACCAGGTAGGGTTCGAGATAGCGGCGGTCGAGCGTCAGCAGATAGCCGCGCTGGCCCGTCTCGGCGTTGAGCGCCGCGCGGTTGATGTTGCGCAGCTCCATCAGGATCTCGCTCGTCCGCTGGACTTGCTGGCGCTCGGCGCGCTCCGCCTCGATCGTCTGGAAGACGAGAAACAGTCCGGCGAACAGCGCGAAGGCGATCAGCCCCAGAACCGCGAGGTTGCCGAAGTGGCGGCGGCGCAGCCGCGGGCGAAGGCGGGGGCGGATCAGTGGGCCATCCCCCAGCTCGCGCCGGTGCCGATCTCGATCCCGAGCGGTACATCGAGCGCCACGGCGGGCGCGGCGGCTTCGGCCATCACGCGCTCGATCACGGGCGATGCCGCGGCGACGTCGCCGGCGGGCAGTTCGAACACCAGTTCGTCGTGCACCTGCAGCAGCATGCGCACATGCCCCAGGCCGGCGGCGTCGAGCGCGGGCATCATCCGGGCCATCGCGCGCTTGATGATGTCGGCGCTGGTCCCCTGGATCGGTGCGTTGATCGCCGCACGCTCGCTGCCCTGGCGTTCGGTCTGGTTCTTCGAGCCGATCCGCGGGAACCAGGTCTTGCGGCCGAACAGCGTCTCCGAATAGCCGCGCTCGCGCACGGTCTCGAGCGTTTCCATGATGTAGCGCTGGATGCCGGGGAAGCGCTTGAAGTAGGTGTCGATCATCGCCTGCGCCTCGTCCGCCTCGACCTTGAGCCGCCCGGCGAGGCCCCAGCGGCTGATGCCGTAGAGGATCGCGAAGTTGATCGTCTTGGCGCTCGCGCGCGTGTCGCGGGTGACTTCGCCGAACATCTCGGCGGCGGTGCGCGCGTGAATGTCCTCGCCGTTGGCGAAGGCCTGCTTCAGCTCGGGCACGTCGGCCATGTGCGCGGCGAGGCGCAGCTCGATCTGCGAATAGTCGGCGGCGAGCAGCACGTTGCCTTCCTCGGCCACGAAGGCCTCGCGGATCTGGCGGCCGATCTCGGTGCGGATCGGGATGTTCTGCAGGTTGGGATCGGTCGAGGACAGCCGGCCCGTCTGCGCGCCGACGAGGCTGTAGCTGGTGTGCACGCGCCCGGTCTCTGGGTGGATCGCCGCCTGGAGAGCGTCGGTATAGGTCGACTTGAGCTTGGTGAGCTGTCGCCATTCGAGGACCTTGTCGGCGATCTCGGCTCCCTGGGCGGACAGCCGTTCGAGGATCGCCTGGTCGGTCGAGTATTGCCCGCTCTTGCCCTTGCGGCCGCCCTTGTAGCCCATCTTATCGAACAGCACGTCGCCGAGTTGCTTGGGGCTGCCGATGGTGAAGGGCGCGCCCGCGATCGCATGAATTTCGGCTTCGAGCCGGCCGGTCTCGGCCGCGAATTCCTCCGACAGCTTGGCGAGCTGCCCGCGATCGACCTTGATCCCGTGCCGCTCCATCTGCGCGACGACCGGGATCAGCGGGCGATCGACCCGCTGATAGATTCGCGTGCCGCTTTCGGTGGCGAGGCGCGGCTTGAGGTTCGCGTAGAGGCGCCAGGTGACGTCGGCGTCTTCCGCGGCATATTCCGTCGCGCGGTCGAGCGGCACTTCGCCGAACGGAATCGCCTTCTTGCCGCTGCCGCAGATGTCCTTGAACGTCAGCGTCGTGTGGCCGAGGTGGCGCTGGGCAAGCTCGTCCATCCCGTGGCCGCCGCCGATCCCGTCGAGGCTGCGCCCCGCATCCAGCGCGAAGGAGACGATCATCGTGTCGTCCACCGGCGCCATTGCGATGTCATGGCGGGCGAGGACGTTGAGATCGTACTTCACGTTCTGCCCGACTTTCAGCACCGCGTCGCTTTCGAGCAGCGGCCGCAGCATCGTCAGCGCAGTCTCGCGCGCGACCTGCTGGGGCCGCTCGGCGAACATGTCGCTGCCGCCGTGGGCGAGCGGGATGTAGCAGGCATCGTTGGGGCCGAGAGCAAGGCTGATCCCGGCGAGGTCCGCGCGCATGGCATCAAGGGCGCTCGTCTCGGTATCGATCGCGACCAGCCCGGCGGCGAAGGCGCGTTCGATCCAGTGTTCGAGCCGCTCGGCCGTCTGCACGCATTCATAGGCGCTGCGGTCCACCTCGGGCATCTGCGGCAGCGGCAGGCGGGTGCCGTTCGGGCTCGCTTCCGCGCCCTTGTTGACCGGTTTTGCAGGGTTGAGGTTGGTCGCTCGATCAGGACTGCCGTTACCCCCGTCGAGCCGCCGCAGCAGGCTGGTGAAGCCATGCTTTTCCAGGAAGGCCGCCAGCGGGTCGCGCGGCACCGGGGTGAGCTTGAACTCCTCCAATGCCATCGGCAGGTCGCAGTCTTCCTTGAGCTGCACGAGCACGCGGCTGAGTTCGGCCATTGCGCGGCCTTCGATCAATCGGTCCTTGAGCTTGGAGGGCTTCATGGCCGGCGCGGCGTCCAGCGCGGCGGTCAGGCCGCCGTGCTCGACGATCAGCTTGGAGGCGGTCTTGGGCCCGACTCCGAAGATACCCGGCACGTTGTCGACCGAATCACCCATCAGCGCTAGCACGTCGCCGACCAGCTCGGGCGGGACACCGAACTTCTCGAGCACTTCGTCGGGCCCGATGCGCTGGTTCTTCATCGTGTCGAGCATGTCGATGCAGCCGCCTTCGGGCACTCCCTCGGCAGGTTCGGCACACTTGCCGACGAGCTGCATCAGATCCTTGTCCGACGAGACGATGGTCACGTCCCACCCCTGGCGGGTGGCTTCGCGCGCGTAAGAGGCGATCAGGTCGTCCGCTTCCAGCCCGTCTTCCTCGATGCAGGGCAGGCTGAACGCGCGGGTGGCGTCGCGGATCAGCGGGAACTGCGGCACCAGGTCCTCCGGCGGAGGCGGGCGGTTGGCCTTGTACTGATCGTAGATATCGTTCCGGAAGCTGGTGGAGCCCTTGTCGAGGATCACCGCTAGGTGCGTCGGGCCGTCGGCCTTGTCGAGATCGTCGGCCAGCTTCCACAGCATCGTGGTGTAGCCGTAGACCGCGCCGACCGGCGTTCCCTGCGGGTCCGTCAGCGGCGGAAGCCGGTGATAGGCGCGGAAGATATAGGCCGAACCGTCGACCAGGTAGAGATGCTGTTTGTCTGCCATCGCAGGCGTGGTAGCAGCGCAAATTCCGCTGGTCAGCCGCTTTCGTTCGCGTAGGCCGCGCGCCGCAATTGCGGCGTAAAAGTGTCAAACCGCTTGCCACGCCACAAAATCGCCATTATTGCGGCGGGCTGAAGTCTGCATGCTTGTGGGCTTCGCGTCGCGGCCTCTCAATAGCGAAGTCCGCGATGAAACCACTCGCTGTTCAAGGAAACTGAAATATGCGCAAGATCGTTCTCGCCGCCGCCGCTGCCGGCGCCGCTCTGACCCTCGCCGCTTGCTCGGAAGGCACCCAGGACGCTGCTGAGCAGACCGTCGACAGCGCCGCTGCCGATGCCGAAGCCAATGCCGACGCGGCTGGCGCGGCTGTCGAAGACGCCGCCACCGACGCCGGTGCTGCCGTCGAAGGCGCGACCGAAGAAGCGACTGCCGCTGCTGACGAAGCTGCCGCTGCCGCGGAAGCCGAAGTGCAGGACGAGACGACCACCGAAGCTCAGGCTGACTGATCTTCGCGTCGTAGCGAAAAAGAGAAAGGGCAGCGTCGCGAGACGCTGCCCTTTCTTTTTGCGCTATTGGCGTTTCGGCCTGCCGGGCCCGCTGCGGACCGCTCAGCCGGCGTCGTCGTCCCGCTCGCCGCGCCGTGAAGTGGCGCTGGTCACGTCCTGATCGTGCCCGCTCTTGTCGCTGAAGAAGGCCAGCGCGAACAGGCCGCAGCCGAGGAGCACCGAGATGAACACGCCCAGGATGGTCGCGATCACCGCGTGGACGCTCCACGCGCCGACGATATAGAGATAGATCAGCGCGGCGGCGACCATCAGGACACCGGCCAGCGCGATCCATTTTACCATGCGCCGGAACTCGCGCTCGGCTTGCTGTCTGGATGTCACCATGTCGCGCAAAGCCATAGGCCAACGGTTCCGCCGGGAACAGAGCTAAAACCCATTTCCACAAGGCCCGCTTACCCTGGGCCGCCGCTAGCGGCTCATCGGAGCGCTGCCGCCCGTCTCTGGATCAGGGAAGCCGTGCTTCCGCCTGCGCGGTGTAAGTCGCCTCAGCCCAGGTGACGCCCTGCGGATTGTCGTAACCGGAGTAGACCGCCTGCGCGATCTGCGCGATCTTGTTCTCCCGCGCCAGCCGCGCTCCCTGCCCGGTGACGTAGATGGCCACTGCGAAAGCCTTCCCGTCGGGCGTCCGCACGATGCCGATGTCGCTCGACGTGTTGTTGAGCGAGCCGGTCTTGTGCGCCACGAACGCGCCGGCGGGCAGCAAGGCCGGGATCCGCCGCTTGCCGGTGATGCACCGCTCCATCGCGCCGAGAATGACCTGGCGGCTGCTCTTGGAAAGCCAGCGCCCCTGGTAGAGGCCGGCGAGCAGTTCGGTCATCGCGCGCGGGGTGGCGCTGTCGCGCAGGTCGACGGCCCTTGCCGGGTCGATCTCCCCATCGTCGCGCACGAGCGTGGCGATATCGCGAGTGAGCTGGAATTCCTCGATTCCCGCGCGGCGCATCCAGTCGTTCACCGCATCCGGCCCGCCGACGGCGGCGAGCAGCGCATCCGTCGCCGAATTGCTCGAACGAGTGATCATCAGCTCGATAAGCTGGCTTGCTGGCAAGTGCTTGCCGCGGCGGACCGGCGCCTTCACGCTCGAAAACGGTTCGGAGCGTACGGGGATGAGCAGCGGAAACTCGCTCGACAGACTCCAGCGCCCCCGCTCGACCCCTTCCATGTAGGTCGCGGCGATGGCGATCTTGCTGGTGCTTGCCATCGGAAAACGCTGATCGCCCAGAACGGAGAATTCCTGGCCAGTCGCGAGATCGAGCACGGCCACGCCGATGCGGCCATTGGCGCCATCGGCCAGCCGCACGATCTGCCGCTCGAAACCGCTCTCGTAAACAGCCTGGAACGTGCGCGGGGCACGCGTTTCGGTGCCCAGGACGTTGTCGAACACCGCCTCGTAATTGGTGGTCTGCGCCTGAACCGGTTGCACCACGGCGAGGCCGAACGCGAACGCCCCCGCCAGTCCCCTCATGAATCGCGATCCCAAAGCCATGCCGGCTGCGTAACCCTCCCTTGGTTAGCAACAACTTAACGGCCACGGATTCCCGCGGGCAAGCGACCGGGCGACGAGAGGTGGCTCAGCAGCGGCAGGGCACCTCCCGAGTCGCGATGCGCGAAGAAGTCACGCTGCCACGATCGCCTCGGCGATGCGATCGGTGGTGTCGTGGATCATTGTCTTTGGGATTTCGCCCACCAGCCGCTTTGCCAGCTCGGTATGATAGTGGCGCCGCATCTCGCCGAGCTTCTTGGGATCGGCGATTACCAGCACCTGATCGATCTCGCCTGCGATCGCCCTGGCGTTGAGCCATTCTGCGGCAGCGGCGGCGCGCGCGAGCTCGTTGAGATCGTTACGCTCGGGCTGCTGGCTGCCCGGGTCCTGATGGCGCACTCCGGCGCTGAAGTTGGTGAGGGAAAGGTCTGGTCTGCCTACCAGCTCGAGGTTGGGTTCGAACGGCTGGCCCTTGTTTCGCATGACGACGAAGTTCTCTCCATCCACTAGCACGACGTGGGCCTTGTGCGGCAACTTCATGGATCGGCTCTCCTTTCGCTGTCACCAACGGGCGAGCCGCGGTATCGTTGCCGCCCGCGCACCCCGCCGCCGCGCGGGCGGCACCGGACGACGCAGACGAGCCCGGAGAGGCAGCATGCGGGGAAGAGGCAACTACCGACGAACCGCCCATATGGCTCGACGGGCGGTATCTTGACTTGAGCGGCGCGATGGTCCCCTTTCCTCGCTTGGGGAAATATCCTTTGAGGGGACGCACGATCATGACCGCATACCGTTTCGCTCGCTTGCCGCTGGCCGCCAGCCTGCTTGCCACTGCCAGCGCGCTGGCGGCACAAGGGGCGCCGATCGTGCAGCCGGGCGCGCCGGGCGAGGCGACCAAGACTCTTTCGGCCGAACAGGCGACGCAGCTTGCGAACACCGCTTTCTCGCCCGCCGACGTCACGTTCATGCAGGGTATGATCGTCCACCACCAGCAGGCGGTCGAAATGGCGGCGCTGGTCGACGAGCGCACCAATAATCCTGACATCGTCGCCGTCGCGGGCCGCATCGACGCGAGCCAGAAGGACGAGATCGGCTTCATGACCGAGTGGCTGCGCGAGCGGAACCAGCAGGTTGCGATGGCCGGGATGGGCCACGTGCACCATCATGCCGGGATGAAAGGCATGGCGACGCCCGAGCAGATGGCGCAACTCGCCGCCGCGAACGGCACGGCGTTCGACCGCCTGTTCCTCGAGCTGATGATCCCGCACCACATGGGCGCGATCGACATGGTTGAGGAACTGCACGACCAGCCCGGTACCGCCTACGAGCCGGTGATGTTCGAATTCACCAACGAGGTGGTGAACGACCAGCAGGCGGAGATCGACCGGATGAATACGGTCCTCGCTGGACTCTCGACCGACCCGCGCGTGGCGCTGAAGGCGGGTTTCCGCGATGCGGGCGAGGCGATCAGCAACCTGCGCCACGTCGTCGCGCTGCCCAAGCCGGCGGGCTTCTTCGATCCCGAGAACCCGGCGCAGCTCCGCCCGCTCAAGCCGGAGAAGGAAGAAGAGGGGGCTGGGCACGAGGGTCACGAGGGGCCGGACAAGGACCAGGAAGGGACAGAGGAGGACAAGCCGGAGTTCGGCGAGCGCGGATCGCTGCTCTCGTTCGCGAATACCGACATGGCCTTCTCTGGCGACCTGCTCGTCGCCGGCAACTATCACGGGTTCAACGCCTACCGCCTGGGCGAGGACGGCGTGCCGCAGCTCGTCAGCTCGACCGTGTGTCCGGGCGGGCAGGGCGACGTCTCGATCGTCGGCGACCTGCTGATCATGAGCGTCGAGGACAGCCGCGGGCGGATCGACTGCGGGCTGCAGGGTGTCGACGGGCGGACCAGCCCCGAGCGCTTCCGCGGCCTGCGCATCTTCGACATTTCCGACATTACCCGTCCGGTGCAGGTGGGCCAGGTGCAGACTTGCCGCGGCAGCCATACGCATTCGATCGTCTCGTCCGACGAGCGGCGGATCGTGGTCTACAACTCGGGCACTTCCTACGTGCGCGAGGAGGATGAGCTCGAGGGCTGCCGCGATACGGCGGGCGACGACACGGCGCTGTTCTCCATCGACGTGATCGAGATCCCCGTCGCGAACCCCGCCGCCGCGCGCATCGTCGACCGTCCGCGCGTTTTCGCCGCGGAGGGGCAGATCGCCGGCCTCTGGCGCGGCGGCGACCATGGCGAGGGCACCCAGCGCACCAGCCGCACCGACCAGTGCCACGACATCACCGTATTCCCGGCGAAGAACATTGCCGCCGGCGCGTGCTCGGGCAACGGCATCACGCTCGACATCTCCAACCCGCTCAAGCCGGTGCGGATCGACGACGTGACCGACAAGGGCTTCGCCTACTGGCACTCGGCGACGTTCAACAACGACGGCACCAAAGTGCTGTTCACCGACGAATGGGGCGGGGGCGGCCGTCCGCGTTGCCAGGCGGGCGATCCGAAGAACTGGGGCGCCGATGCGATCTACGCGATCGAGGACGGTGAGCTCGCGTTCAAGAGCCTCTACAAGCTGCCTGCGCCGCAGACCGACATGGAGAACTGCGTCGCCCACAACGGCTCGATCATTCCGGTGCCGGGCCGCGATATCTTCGTCCAGGCCTGGTATCAGGGCGGGATCAGCGTGATCGACTTCACCGACGCGGAGAACCCGATCGAGATCGCCTATTTCGACCGCGGGCCGGTGGATAAGGACCAGCTCGTCACAGGCGGCTACTGGTCGGCCTACTGGTACAAGGGCCGCATCTACGCGACCGAGATCACCCGCGGACTGGACGTCTTCGCGCTGGAGCCGAGCGAGTTTCTGACCGAAGCCGAAATCGCCGCCGCGACCGCCGCTCAGTATCCCGGCGACGTCTTCAATCCGCAGACGCAGACGCAGGTCACCTGGCCGGCCGAGGTCGTCGCGGCGGTGGAGGCGAGCCGCAAGGGCGGCTGAAAGGCTCCGTTCCGCCGGCCACACCACCCCCCAACCCCCTCCTCTAAAGAGGAGGGGGAGAGTGACGCGAACTTCTAAGCCCCCTCCTCTTTAGAGGAGGGGGTTGGGGGTGGTGGACGCACGCGATTCCATCCGCCCTAAACCCCGAACGGCCAGGTCTCGGGGGCCTGGTCGTGCGGCTCGTGCCGCGCGAGCGGTTCGAGGGCACGGGTCTCGTCGAACCAGACGTAGGCATCGAACTGCTCGGGCAGCACGGATTCGCTGTAGTGGCTCCAGCGTTCGGTTTCGGGGCGGTAGATCACGCCGATGAAGCGTTCGAGCAGCGGTTCCGAGAGGCGCCGGGCCAGCGCGGGGTCGCTCGACAGGTCGAGCAAGAAGCGCGGCACGCCGCTGTCGTGCCATAGCCGCTCGTAGCTGTCGCGGCGCGAGGGGACCACGCGTTTGACCTCGCGGTCGCCATCCCAGTCGGTCGCGGCCGAGACGGTGCCGGTGTGCGTGCCGAAGCCGATCAGCGCGACTGCCTCGCCCCACTTCTCGCGCGCAAGCTGGCCGATATTGTGTTCGCCGCGGGCCGCGCCCATCTCGGTCGCGCGGGCGTCGCCGATATGGCTGTTGTGGGCCCAGACGACCGCCTTGGCACCGGGCCCGCGCGCTTCGAGCAGATGTTCGAGCGTCTCGGCCATATGGCTGTCGCGCAGGTTCCAGCTTTCTGCGCCGCCGTAGTACATCACGCGGTAGTAGCGCTCGGCCGAAGCGACGAGCCGCGCGTTCATCGCCGCGCCGAAGCTCTCGCCGTCCGCCCCGAGTGCGCGCTCGAGAAGATCGCGGCACTGCGCGACCACTGCCTGCTCGCATTCCGCATAGCCTTTGCGCAGCGCTGCGCGGCCATATGTCGCGGGATCGGCCTGCCACGGGGTGAGGCAGCCGTAGCGCTCGCGCGCCACCGCCGCGGCCTCGGGATCGTGCTCGTCCAAATAGGCGAGCACCGCTTCGATCGAGCCGGACATATTGTAGATGTCGAGGCCGTAGAAGCCGACCCGGTCGTCCTCGCCTCGGCCCTCGTTGATCGTCCTGAGATCGCGCAGAAACCCGGGCATGACGGTGTTGCGCCACATCCATGTGGGGAAGCGGCGGAACGGCATTGGCGTGTCCTCGCGCTGCGGGAGCCCGCGGATATAGCGGTCGTAGGCGGCGGCATCGGGCCAGTCGCCTTCGACCGCGACCACGGTGAAGCCGTGATGCTCCACCAGATGGCGCGTGATCGCGGCGCGCGCAGCGTAGAACTCGTGCGTGCCATGGCTGCATTCGCCGAGCATGACCACGCGGCGGTCGGCGAAACGATCGAACACCGACGCGAAGCCGGGCTCGTCGATGTCGCCGAGCGGAACGGCGGTGTCGGCGATCAGCTCGGGCAAGCTTCGCGCGCGCGCCGGCTGATGGTTGCTGGCGGCGCGTGTGCCGTCTTCCGGAACCGCTCCGGGCAGCAGGGGCACGAAACGGACCGGAGCGATGTCGTGGCTCTCCCAGGCGTTCTCGGCGGTGCGCACGACGCAGCGGAGCTGCTGGACGTCTTCGCCTCCAACCGGGATGATCAGCCGGCCGCCCACGGCAAGCTGCTGCTCGAGCGCTCTGGGCACCTCGATCCCGCGCGCAGCGACGAGAATCGCGTCGAACGGCGCTTCCTCGGGCAGCCCCTGCATTCCGTCACCCGCGATAACGTCGAGATTGTCGTAGCCCAACGCCGCGACGCGTTCGCGCGCGTGCCGGGCGAGGACCGCGTGCCGCTCGATAGCGAAGACGCGCCTTGCAATGCCCGAGAGGACCGCCGCCGCATAGCCCGACCCGGCACCCACTTCGAGCACGCGGTCGCCGGGGCCGATCTCCGCTGTGTCGATCATGCTCGCGACGATATAGGGCTGTGAGATTGTCTGCCCTTCGCCGATCGGCAGCGGGCCGTCCTCATAGGCGAATTCGGCCATCTCCTCCGGAACGAAGCGTTCGCGCGGCACGTCGCGGAAGGCTCGCAGGATCGGTTCGTCGGTGATGCCACGGGCCCGGATCTGCCGCTGCACCATGGTTTCGCGTCGCTTCTCGTAATCGGCCAAGATCGCGCCTTTCCGGCGAGGGCCCGCGTCTCGCGCGATCGGGGCGGACCCCGCCCGTCGTGATGATCGCTTCCCCGGCTCAACGGCGCGCGGCCGCGATCGTGCCCGCGCGGGGCAAAAGAAAGGGCCCGGCGGATCGCTCCGCCGGGCCCCTCGTATCGTGGGACCGGATGGCCGGGCTTAGAAGCCCATGCCGCCCATGCCGCCCATGTCGGGCATCGCCGGAGCGGCCGGCTTGTCTTCCGGCTTCTCGCTGATCGCCGCTTCGGTGGTGATCAGCAGGCCGGCGACCGAGGCCGCATCCTGCAGCGCGGTGCGAACGACCTTGGTCGGGTCGATCACGCCAGCCTGGACGAGGTTCTCGTAAACGTCGGTCGCGGCGTTGAAGCCGAGCGACTCGTCGTTGCCGTCGATCAGCTTGCCCGCGACGACAGCGCCGTCGTGGCCGGCATTCTCGGCGATCTGACGGATCGGCGCCTGCAGCGCACGGCGGACGATGTCGACGCCGCGCGTTTGGTCGTCGTTTTCGCCGTTCACGCCCTGGAGCGCGGCCGTGGCGTAGAGCAGCGCAGTGCCGCCGCCCGGGACGATGCCTTCCTCGACCGCAGCGCGGGTCGCATGCAGCGCGTCGTCGACGCGATCCTTGCGCTCCTTCACCTCGACCTCGGACGCACCGCCGACCTTGATCACGGCAACGCCGCCGGCGAGCTTGGCGAGACGCTCCTGCAGCTTCTCGCGGTCATAGTCGCTGGTGGTGCTCTCGATCTGGGTGCGGATTTCGTTCACGCGCGCCTTGATGTCGTCGGCCGAGCCGGCGCCATCGACGATCGTGGTGTTGTCCTTGTCGATGGTGACGCGCTTGGCTTCACCGAGCATGCCCAGCGTGACGTTCTCGAGCTTGATGCCGAGATCCTCGCTGATCATCTCGCCCTTGGTCAGGATCGCGATGTCCTGCAGCATCGCCTTGCGGCGATCGCCGAAGCCCGGAGCCTTGACCGCCGCGACCTTCAGGCCGCCGCGCAGCTTGTTGACCACCAGGGTCGCCAGCGCCTCGCCTTCGATGTCCTCGGCGATGATGAGAAGCGGGCGGCCGCTCTGAACGGCAGCTTCGAGCACCGGCAGCATCGACTGCAGGTTGCTGAGCTTCTTCTCGTGGATCAGGATGTAAGGGTTATCCAGTTCCACCACCATCTTCTCGGGATTGGTGATGAAGTAGGGGCTGAGATAGCCGCGGTCGAACTGCATGCCTTCGACCACGTCGAGCTCGAATTCGAGGCCCTTGGCTTCCTCGACGGTGATCACGCCTTCCTTGCCGACCTTGTCCATCGCCTCGGCGATCTTCTCGCCGACTTCACGGTCGCCGTTGGCCGAGATGATGCCGACCTGGGCGATCTCGTTCGAGCCCGCGACTTCCTTCGAGCGTGCCTTGAGATTCTCGACGACCTTGATCACGGCGAGGTCGATGCCGCGCTTGAGGTCCATCGGATTCATGCCGGCGGCGACGGACTTCATACCCTCGCGCACGATCGACTGGGCGAGCACCGTGGCGGTGGTGGTGCCGTCGCCTGCGAGATCGTTGGTCTTGCTGGCGACTTCGCGCAGCATCTGCGCGCCCATGTTCTCGAACTTGTCCTTGAGCTCGATTTCCTTGGCGACGGTGACGCCGTCCTTGGTGATGCGGGGCGCACCGAAGCTCTTGTCGATCACGACGTTGCGACCCTTGGGGCCGAGCGTGACCTTTACCGCATTGGCGAGGATGTCGACGCCGCGCAGGATGCCTTCGCGCGCGTCGCGCGAAAATTTCACGTCCTTGGCTGCCATTGATGTTCTCCTGGAATTCGTGTGTTGGTTTGGAAAGCGATGCGATCAGCGGATCAGGAGATGATCCCCATGATGTCGCTTTCCTTCATGATCAGCAGATCTTCGCCGTCGAGCTTGACCTCGGTGCCGGACCACTTGCCGAACAGCACGCGGTCGCCAGCCTTCACGTCGAGCGGGGTGACCGTACCGTCTTCGGCCTTGGCGCCCGAACCGACGGCGACGATCTCGCCCTCGCTCGGCTTTTCCTTGGCGCTGTCGGGGATGATGATACCCCCGGCGGTCTTTTCTTCGGCTTCGATGCGACGGACCAGTACGCGGTCGTGCAGCGGACGAAATGCCATTGGTGTGACCTCTCTGATAAGAGTGAATGAATACCTCTGGCACTCCCGGGATGAGAGTGCCAGCGGCGCGGATATGTGAATGCGCTGAAGGCGAGTCAACAGCCCGCGGTCAAAAAATCGCGCAGCCGGGATGGCGCGCGGCGGGAGTAGCGTCAGGCCGGTCGAGGAAAGGCCGCGGGTGTCCGGATGGTGAGCGCCAGCCGGTCGCGCCGGTGCCAGCGGGACACCAGCAGCAGCGCCGCGACGATCAGGCCCGTGGCGAGCCCGATCCATACGCCCCTGCCTTCGAGCGGAGTGGCGAAGCCGAGCGCGAGCGCCACGCCCATTCCCGGCACCCAGTAGCTGAAGATCGCGATCCACATCGGGACCCGCGTGTCCTGCAATCCGCGCAAGGCGCCGGCCGCGACGGCCTGGACGCCGTCGAACAGCTGGAATGCGGCTGCTATGACCAGATATTGCAGGGCGAATGCGACCAGCACGGCGTTCTCCGGCGCCCAGGGATCGATGTAGATCGCGAGCAGCGGCATTGGGATCGCGATCATCGCGCTTGCGGTCAGCATCATGAAGGCCGTGCCCATGGCGATCGCAGTCCATCCGGCGCGCATGATCCCCTCGCGGTCGCGCGCGCCGAAGAAGTAGCCGACCCGGATCGTGGCCGCCTGGCCCATGCCGAACGGCACCTGGAACGCCAGCGCGGCGATCTGCAGCGCGACGGTGTGCGCGGCAAGCTGCGAGGTGCCGATGTTGCCCATCAGGAACGCGGCGGCGCCGAAGATGCCGGCCTCCGCCGTGATGGTCAGCGCGATCGGCGTGCCGACCCGCACGATCTTAACCAGCCGCGACCAGTCGGGACGCCACCAGAAGCCGAAGATGTGATAGCGGTGCAGGCGCGGGTCGAGGCGGATCGCCACGATGTAGGCCAGCGTGACCGCGACGCCGGTCATGATCGTCGCCACCGCCGCGCCGCGGATCCCGAGCTCCGGCGCGCCGAGGTTGCCGAAGATGAAGGCATAGTTCCCGAGCGCGTTCACTCCGATGCCGCCCGCGGTGATGATCGTCGCGAAGACCGGCCGCCCGAGCGCGGACACGAAGTTCCGCAGCACGTTGTTGATGACCATCGGGATCAGCGACCAGACGACCACGAGATTGTAGGCGGTGGCGAGGCCGATGATCTCTTCCTGCTGCCCCGTCACGCGCATGATCGGTTCGAGCAGGAGGCAGATCCCCATGCCGGCCGCGCCGCTGAGCACCGCGAGCCACAGCGCCATGCGCACCGAACGGCGGACGGGCCGCAGGGCAGGCGCCCGCGCGCCCAGCTCTTCCACGATCAGCGGTGCGACCGCGCCGGTGAGGCCGGAGAGTGCCCAGAGAACCAGCCCGAACAGCGCAACGGTGATCGCCGAAGCGGCCAGCGGCGCTTCCCCCAGCCGCGCGATGAAAATCACGTCGACCGCATAAGTGAGCATCTGCAGCAGGTTGGCGAGGGCGAGCGGCCACGCGAGCCGGAACGTGGCTCCGATCTCGGTGCGCCAGGGCGAAAGTGTGCGTGCGTCGGACATAAAGCCGTCCCGGTTAGGGGCGACGGGCGGCGGCGGGAAGCGAAAATGCCGGCGCGTGGTTCAATTCGGCGCGAGCGCGGCCCCGGCGCCACAGCTTGCGCGCGGCTGGCGCGCGCGGCAAGGGGCGCGGCGAAGGAGATGCGCATTGAAATCGGGTTCGGGAATCGCACTGCTGGCACTGTCGCTGGCCGGCTGCGGATCGGGAGAGCGTGAGAGCGAAGCTGCGGCGCCTTCCACGGAACAGGCGGCAGAGGAAGCGGCACCCGGCGCACGGCCTGCGGCGTTCGCCCGTTGCGCCACCTGCCACCAGACCGCGCCGGGGCGCAACGGAGTAGGCCCCTCGCTGGCCGGCGTCTACGGCGCGCCGGCGGCGCACGAGCCGACCTATGCCTACAGCAAGGCCATGCGCGCCTCGGGTCTCGTCTGGGACGAGGCGACTCTCGACGCCTATCTCGCGGACCCGCGCGCACTCGTGCCCGGAACCAAGATGGTCTTCCCGGGAGTGCGCGATCCGGCGGAGCGGGCGGCGATCATAGCCTACCTAGAGACGCTCTAGGCCAAACGAAAAGGGCGGCGCCTCGCGGCACCGCCCTTCGCGTGTTCGGTAGAGAGAAGTCGATTACTTCAGCTCGACGGTGCCGCCGGCTGCTTCGATCTTGCTCTTGACCTCTTCGGCCTCGGCCTTGTTCACGCCTTCCTTGAGCGGCTTCGGCGCGCCCTCGACGAGAGCCTTGGCTTCGGTCAGGCCCAGGCCGGTGATGGCGCGGACTTCCTTGATGACCTGGATCTTCTTGCCACCGTCGCCGGTGAGAATGACGTCGAACTCGGTCTTCTCTTCGGCGGCAGCAGCTTCGCCACCACCGGCGGCGGGGCCGGCAACGGCGACGGCAGCGGCGGCGCTAACGCCCCACTCTTCTTCCAGCGCCTTGGCGAGTTCGGCCGCCTCGAGGACGGTCAGCTTCGAAAGTTCTTCAACGAGCTTGGCGATATCGGCCATGATGTTTCACTCCAGATAAATTCGGCTGGGGCATGCTGCCCCGGAAAAATCGCTTTCGCGAAAACCGCTTACGCCGCTTCCTTGGCGCCGAAGGCACCGAAGACGCGAGCGAGCTTGGCGGCGGGTTCGTTGACGACCCGGGCGATCTTGGTCGCCGGGGCGTTGACGAGGCCCACCAGTGTGCCGCGCAGCTCGTCGAGCGAGGGCATCGAGGCGAGTGCCTTGATCCCGGCTTCGTCGAGCAACTGCCCACCCATCGAACCGCCCACGATTTCGAGCTTGTCGTTCGACTTGGCGAAGTCCACCGCAGCCTTGGCCGCCGCCACCGGGTCGACCGACCAGGCAAGCGCCGTCGGACCGGAGAGGTATTCCTCCAGGCCTTCGTACTGGGTTTCCTTCAGGGCGAGCTTGGCAAGGCGGTTTTTCGCAACCTTGTAGGACGCACCGGCTTCGCGCATCTTCGAACGCAGGTCGGTGGACTGCGCCACCGACAGGCCGAGGTTGCGGGTGACGACCACCACACCGACCTCGTTGAAGACCGCATTGAGCTGGGCGACCGCATCGGTTTTCTGCGAACGATCCATGCCATACTCCTTCACATATGACCGCACGCGCTGGCGCGCCTACGGCCGGCTACATCGCTCCGCGCCGCTAACCGGCACGGGGCAGTCCGTTTGACAAGGGAAGGAGGGCGCCGTGACGCCGGAGCGGGGGCACATGGCACCCGCGATAGATCTCGTTTCCCCGCCTAGGCCGGAAATTAAGCCCTGACTGAATTTCAGTCGCAAGCACCGGCTGTCTCGGACGGATGACTCGGTAGACGCAAAGAGGCCCACCGGTCGGGGCGGGCCTCTAGCAGAAAGTATGGGCGGGTCAAGCCGCCGTCGGACGCCGGGGATCAATCCATCTGATCGCGGGTATCCTGCTGGGCTTCCGCCTGCTGTTCGAGACGATCGGCCTCGGCTTCGCTGACATCCTCGACGCGGTCGGCGCGTTCTTCGAGATTCTCGGCACTTTCGTC
>Ga0307405_10000130_pt1 | contig 29904 bp, 25 predicted proteins | sample 322Cmetagenome_2_FD_203311 | JGI IMG/M metagenome (GOLD analysis project Ga0307405, IMG submission 203311) | Maize rhizosphere microbial communities from greenhouse at UC Davis, California, United States - 322HYB-C-1 | ecosystem: Host-associated > Plants > Roots > Rhizosphere > Soil | place...
TGCAACCGGGAGAATTCGCCCATCGCCGCCCTTCGCAACTGTCCGGCGGCCAGCAGCAGCGCGTGGCGATTGCCCGGGCGCTGGTCTATGAGCCACGCATCCTGCTGATGGACGAGCCCCTCGGCGCCCTGGACAAGAAACTGCGGGAAGACTTGCAGGATGAACTGCGCCAGCTGCATCGGCGCCTGGGCATCACCATCGTCTACGTCACCCATGACCAGGAAGAAGCCATGCGCCTGTCCCAGCGCATCGCCATTTTCAGCCATGGCAAGATCGTCGGCCTGGGCAGCGGCTATGACCTCTACCAGAACCCGCCGAACGCCTTTGTCGCCTCGTTCCTGGGCAACTCCAACTTCCTCAAGCTCAAGGCCCAGGGCAATGCTGCGGCGACGTTCGAAGGCCAATCGCTGTCGATCCGCCTGACCGCCGGCCTGCAATCCGAGCAGGATGTGTTGCTGATGGTGCGTCCGGAAAAAGCGTTGGCCCTGAGCGTCGAACAAGCCACCCAGGACCTGCTGCCGGCCGGCTGGAACGAAGTCTCGGCCAAGGTCGTGGAAGTGCTGTTCCTCGGCGAAAGCCAGACTTGCAGTGTAGTGACGTCCGGTGGAACGGCCATGACCGTCAAGGCGCTGTCCGCCGCAGGCCTGCCGCTCAAGGCTGGCGACCCGGTGCGAGTGCGCTGGGCCACCGCCGATGCATGCGTATATACCGAATGGGCCGAAAGCGACCTCAACAAGGCTGCTGGCGCTCACTAAGACAAAGGCCCACCAAGGTGGGCCCGTTTTTTCATTGTCACCCTCGGGTCACCACAGCGTCGGGCTGTGGTGACCTTTTTTTTGTTGCCAAGGTGATGCGGATGGGATGGTTTCAACTGCAGGTCGAATAATCGCTGACGCTTGGTCAGTCCGTGTAGCCCAACCGCGCCGCTTTGCTATGCCGGGTTTGCCCGCGTGTTGCCAGGCAGTAGTACAACGGGCACGTCACCACCAAGCCCACCAGCCAAGACAGATCCGCACCCTCGACCAGATTGGCGTATGGGCCGACGTACAACGACGTGTTGCCAAACGGCAATTGCACGATGATGCCAATGAAATAAGCAATGATCGCGTGGAGATTGAAGCGCCCGTAGATCCCGCCGTCCGCGCGGAAGATCGAAGTGATGTCGTACTCGCCACGCTTGATCAGGTAGAAGTCGATCAGATTGATCGAAGCCCACGGCACCAATACCAGCAACAGCGCCAGGATCAGCCCGATGAATTCAGAAATGAAATCCGCCGACGCACCGAGGGCGACCAGGCAGCAACCGGCCAATATTACGCTCGACAACACCACGCGCACCTTGATGCTCGGCGTCCACTGGCTGGCGAATGTCTGTATCGAGGTGATGATCGACAGCACCGCACCGTACAGATTCAGCGCGTTGTGGCTGATGATGTTGAGCAGGAAAAGCACCATCAGAATCGGCCCCAGCCACCCGGTTGATTGTTTTACCGCATCCATCGCTTCAGTGCCTTCCGGCGTCGCCAGCACAGCCACGGCGCCGAAGCTGAACGACAGGATTGTGCCCAGCGTCGCGCCCAGGTAAGTGGCCCAAAACGGTTTGGCGATGCCGATATCCGCCGGCAGGTAACGAGAGTAGTCCGACACATAAGGCGAGAAACTGATCTGCCAGATGATCCCCAGCGACACCGTGGCCAGCCAGCCGGACAGGTTGAAATTGCCGCGAGTCAGGAAGTCCGCCGGCAAGTCATGGGCGAAGATGTAGATGAATCCGGCCAGCAACGCGCCGCCCATCACCCAGGTACCAATGCGGTTGAGCGTGTGGATGAAGTTGTAGCCGATCACCCCGATCGCGGTGGCGGCCAGTGCGCCGATCAGAATACTCAGCGGCGCCGGCACCGACGGCGCGATGCCGACGATGGATTTGCCGGCCAGCACGATGTTGGAAATGAAAAAGCCGACGTAGATGATCGCCGCGAAGAACACGATCAGCAGCGCGCCGTAACGGCCGAACTGGCCACGGCTCTGGACCATTTGCGGAATGCCCATGCGCGGCCCTTGGGCCGATGCCAGCGCAATCACCACACCGCCGATCAGGTGCCCCAGCGCAATCGCCAGCAGCCCCCAGAGCAGATCGAGATGGAACACTTGGACCACCATGGCGCCGGTAACGATGGGCAGTGGCGCGATGTTGGTGCTGAACCAAAGGGTAAACAGGTCGCGGGCCCTTCCATGGCGTTCCGCGAGTGGGACGTAATCGACGGTGTGATTCTCGATTAACGGGTCTTGCCGGGACATCTGGGACATGTGCATGAACTCGAGTTTGTCTGATCTTGTATTTGTATGAAGCCAAACCAGAGGCGCTTTTCGGCGGCTCCTCAGATGCGAACCATATTATGGTATTCCAACATTTCACAAGACTGATCCGGTCGTTGAAGGGCAAGCTGATCCGCTTTTATGAGGGTTCAACACACCCAACCTTGCACGATAGCCCCCGTAAACATTGGGCTTTGTCCCATATAAATGCGTTTATCGGCGGAAATAAAAAGCCCTTGCAAACGACGTATTACGGTATACCATAAGACCTACAAACCTATAAGAACCATGCTCCAGCACCCGAGGACCCTTCCAATGATCGATGCCGCCGTCTACAAACAAGTCATGGGCTCGTTCCCGTCCGGGGTAACGGTGATCACCACGCTGGATGACGACGGGCAGATCGTCGGCCTCACGGCCAGCGCGTTCAGCTCGCTGTCCATGGAGCCGGCCTTGGTGCTGTTCTGCCCCAACTACAGCTCCGACTCCTATCCGGTACTGATCAAGAACAAACGCTTTGCCATCCACGTGCTTTCCGGCAGTCAGCAAAGTGAAGCCTACGCTTTCGCCCGCAAAGGCAAGGACAAGGCGCAAGGGATCGAATGGACGTTGAGCGAACTGGGCAATCCGATCCTGGCCAACGCCACGGCTATCATTGAATGTGAGCTATGGCGCGAATATGAAGGTGGCGACCACGCGATCATGGTCGGCGCCGTGAAGAACCTGATAGTGCCGCAGCACACCGCCGGTCCGCTGGTGTACTGCCACGGCAAGATGGGCGCCCTGCCCGTCCTCGCCTGAATCGACAGTCAATAATAAAGATCCGAGGTAAGCGTCATGAAGTTTTCCCTGTTCGTGCACATGGAGCGTTGGGACGAAAGTGTCAGCCACCGCCAGTTGTTCGAAGACCTGACCGAACTGACCCTGATGGCCGAGGCTGGTGGCTTCAGCACCGTCTGGATCGGCGAACACCACGCCATGGAATACACCATCTCGCCAAGCCCGATGCCATTGCTCGCCTACCTGGCCGCCAGGACCACCACTATCCATCTTGGCGCCGGCACCATCATCGCGCCGTTCTGGCATCCGCTGCGGGTAGCGGGCGAATGCGCACTGCTGGATGTGATCAGTAACGGGCGCATGGAAGTCGGCCTGGCCCGTGGTGCCTACCAAGTGGAATTCGACCGCATGGCCGGCGGCATGCCAGCTTCCTCCGGCGGCCAAGCCCTGCGGGAAATGGTTCCGGTGGTGCGCGCCCTGTGGCAAGGCGACTACGCCCACGACGGTGATATCTGGAAATTCCCCACCTCCACCAGCGTGCCCAAGCCGATCCAAAAGCCCAACCCGCCGATGTGGATCGCCGCCCGCGACCCGGACTCGCATAATTTCGCCGTCGCCAACGGTTGCAACGTCATGGTCACGCCGTTGATGAAAGGCGACGAAGAAGTGCTGGACCTGAAGAACAAGTTCCAGGCGGCCCTGGACAACAACCCCGGCGTGTCGCGTCCGCAATTGATGGTGCTGCGCCACACCCACGTGCATGCCGTCGACGATCCCGAAGGCTGGAAGATCGGGGCCCGGGCGATTTCGAAGTTCTATCGCACCTTCGATGCCTGGTTCGGTAATAAGACGACACCGGTCAACGGCTTCCTGGAACCGAGCCCTGAAGAAAAGTTCGCCGAGCGTCCGGAGTTCCAACTGGAAAGCCTGCACAAGACCGCCATGATCGGCACCCCCGAGGAAATCATTCCGCGCATCAAGTACTATCAGGAACTGGGCGTTGATGAGTTCAGCTTCTGGTGCGATAACAGCCTGCCCCACGCGGAGAAGAAAAAATCCCTGGAGCTGTTTATCAAGCATGTAGTCCCGGCGTTTCGCTGAGTCCACCAACCTGCCCCTCGGACGCGAAGCCGGGGGCTGACTGACGTGTAGGGTCGATTTCAATGATCAATGATCTGCGCCCATCACTTGCCCTTCCCTCCGGCGCCGAGCAGGTTTACATGCGCGGCGAATGGACCGCTTCGCATCTCCATTTCAAGCGCCTGCGCGCCAGCGTTACCGCCAAGCAGAACGGTTTCTGGCAACCCGTTCACTGAGCACAACCGAACTGGAATACATGCACCCGCGTCTCGTCATCACGAGGCGCGCCCGGTGCTTTATGCTTCGCCATGATCAGGTTTGCTCAATGAACAATAAAAACGCGCTGTTGATCATCGACATGCAGCAGGAGGACGGTTTCGTCCTGGACCACTTCGACACGGTGCAAACCAACACCGCCGCGCTGCTCGAGACCGCCCGCCGCCTGCGGGTGCCTGTCATCTATACCCGCCACATCAATCAGGCCGACGGCAGTGACTTGCCGCATGGCGAACCGCTAGCGGCCGATGGCGGTCCCAGCAGTTACCGTGCCAGCACCCGCCAAGTGGAAATCATCGAACGCCTGGCGCCGCAGCCTGAAGAAATCGTTATCGACAAGAGCCGTTACAGCGCCTTCCATCGCACCGATCTGGATGCCCGCCTCAAGGCGCTCGGGGTCGATACCCTGATCATCTGCGGCGTGCAGACCGATGTATGCGTGCTCAGCACGGCATTCGATGCTTTCGCCCTGGGTTTTCATATCCAGCTGGTTAGCGATGCCTGCACGACGACCACGCCAGCGGGACACTACTCGGCGCTGTTGATCATGGCCAACTGGGTCTACGCGCTGGAAATCCTGACTTGCGCCGAATGCCTGCGAGCCCTGGAAAACCGCAAGTACCTAAGCCTGATCCCTGAGCGTCCGGACTTGTTCGCCCACCAGCCCCATGAGCTGGAAAGCACCATCGCCCGTTTGCAAACCCATCTCGTCCGGACTCAGGAGTAATCGCCATGCAAGTCGAAAAAAGAAGCATCGATTTCATCCCTGAGCAAGAACGCCATGGCCAGCCCGGCTCTCTGTTCTTCATCTGGTTTGGCGCGAACATGAACGTCACGACCATCGCGTCCGGCGTGCTGCCGGTAGCGATGGGGTTGAATCTGTTCTGGAGCGCACTGGCGATCATCGTCGGCTCACTGGTGGGGGCGATTTTCATGGCCTCCCATTCTGCCCAGGGACCGAAGCTCGGCATCCCGCAAATGATCCAGAGCCGGGCGCAGTTCGGCGTGCTGGGCGCCGTGCTGCCGCTGCTGTTCGTGATGCTCATTTACTTGGGCTTTTTCGTCAGCAACACCTTGCTCGCCGCGCAGGCATTGGAGTCCGTCAGTCCGTTGCCGGCCACAGGCAATATCTACCTGATCGGAGCATTGTGCTTTGTCGTCGCGCTCTATGGCTATCGCCTGATTCATCGCCTGCAGAAAGTACTGTCGCTTCTATCGCTGTTGGTGTTTATCGCCGCTACGGTGCTCGCCTTGCAGTTGCCGGTCCCGGCCGAACAATGGCTGCCGACGGGTTTCTCGTTGTCGAAATTTCTGGTGGCGGTGAGCATAGCCGTGACCTGGCAACTGTCCTATGCGCCTTATGTCGCCGACTACTCGCGTTACCTGCCGAGCAGTACGTCAGCCGTCAAAGTGTTCTGGTACAGCTACGCGGGCACGGTCAGCGGTGGGACCTGGATGATGATTCTCGGGGCGATTCTCAGCGTTGGCATCACGGATTTTTCCAGCAACGTCAGCAGCCATGTCGCGGGGTTGTTTGGTAGCGGTGCGCTGCTGTTATTCGCCTTCATTATCTATGGCCAGGTGTCGATCAACGTCTTCAACCTGTACGGCGCCTTCATGTCGACCATCACCGTGATCGAACCCTTCGCGCGGCTCAAGGTGACGCCTCGAGTGCGTGGTGTGTTCATGCTAGTGATCAGTCTGGTGGCAACGGCCTTGTGCACCATCAGCCAGGACGACTTCATCAACTTTTTCCTCAACTTCATTTTCTTCATGAGTTACTTCCTTATCCCCTGGACGGCGATCAACCTGGTGGATTACTACTGCTTGCGCAAAGGCCGGTACCGGATCGATGACATCTTCGACAAAGACGGGATCTACGGGCGCATCAACTGGATCGCTTGCGGCAGTTTCGTGCTGGCGATCGTTCTGGAAATCCCCTTCATGAACACAACGTTGTATGTCGGTCCGGTAGCCAATGCCCTGGATGGCGTAGACCTGGCCTGGATCGTCGGGCTGCTGGTGCCGGCCCTGAGCTATTACGGGTTGATGAAACGGGACAAGCGAACCCTGGAAGTCAGCGAATTGTCCTGATAGCCCCGACGCCGGGTGCGATACCCGGCGTTGTCCTTCGCTCGACGGCACATCGCAGATGGCCCAAGGCAATGGGCGATAACGAAACGTGCTCAACGCTCGTTAAGCATGTCAGTGCGCGATACCTACCAGCACGAATACCGATTGGTTTGCGGGACAAACCTGGCCTTATATTTTGGTGTTGAAAAACAATCAGATGAATAACAACCGCACCAAGTGCCTATCAGGTTCAAGACCCGTTGCCCCTGCCAAAAGCGAGAACACGCTCATGATAAAAATCCTAGCCGCTGTACGCAGAAAACCCGGAATGACCCATGCCGAGTTTTTAAACTATGTGGAGCACACACACGGAGCGATCGCTAAAGCCAAGCCGTTAGGCGTTAAAAGGTACGTGCAGAACCATGTCATCGACGCGGCTTTCGGGGTCGACGCCGACACTGCCTACGCACAGTCCTTCCACAAAGACTCCATTACGGAGCTGTTTTTTGAAGACGTGCCAGGTTTGATTCGCACCTTCAGCGATCCCTATACGCAGCAAACCGTAGGCCCCGATGCAAGGAACTTCGCTGACCTTTCCGAGCAGCTCGCTCAACTGATGGATGAAGTGGAGACGGCTAGCACCGCTACAGCGCCTCTCCCATGGAAGGTGATGATCCTGCTGAAGAAGAATCCAGCCATGGCGCTCGATCCTTTTTTTGACGCTTGGGACGCAGCTCACGAGAGCATTACCCGGGAACAACCTGACTTCCAGAACGCCTTACGCCGATATGTTCGCTCCCGGTACTTACCCGAGGGTGACAAGGTGACGGCCTATTTCGGGCCGAACATCAACGTATACGAAGGTGCCTCCAGCCTGTGGTTTGAAAATGAAGCGGACTTTTCTACCTTTAGGCAGTATCAGCGAGCGCTGTTTCAAAAACTTGCCGAGGACGGCGTCGCGCTGACATCGGCGTCTTTTTTTGCCTACGTCAAAGAGGTCGTTATTTTCGATCACTGCTCCTGAAGACCAGCAGCGCGACCCTTCCCATTCAGAAGGGTCGCGATCACTCAGATAGGCTCAGCCAACGTCGCAGTAGACTCCCGCATGATCTGCGCATGCTCTTCCTTGTCCCCACCACTTTTCTCTATCTCGCACAGCCGTGCGGAGTTCTCGACCACGAGTTGGCAACGCTCCCAGCGCCGCGTTTCGAACCGGCTCAGGGCCGTCTGTAGATTGCTATTGCCGAGCAATTCTTCGGCAAGCACGATGGCGCTCTCGATACCGATGCCAGCTCCGGAGGCCAGGTGCGGCGTGGTGGCATGCACTGTGTCGCCGATCAGCACGATACGACCCTTGTGCCAGGGCAGCGGCACCAACAGATTGGCCAGCGGACGATAGTCGATATTGGCGCCCGTCTCGTACAGTTGCGGCACCAGCGTTTGCAGGATCGGGGCTGGAAACTCACTTAGCAGGCGCGCCATTTCACCCGGCCAACTGGCCGGATCGATCCACTCGGAAAACTCGCGGTTCTCCATGAGGAACATGTACATGTGCGTTTCGGAGATCGGATTGACGCCAACCTTGGTGCGTCCCAGCCAATGACTGGGACGCACGATTTCCGGCGGACGCTTCAGCACCGCGCGCCAGACGCTCTGATGAATGGGTTTTGGCGAGGGTGCTTGCGGGAAAAAGTCCTTTCGCGTTCGCGAATGCACGCCATCAGCGGCAACGACGAGGTCATAGCGTTCAGTGGTCCCGTCGGTGAAAGACACGTCAATGCCATCGTCATGCTCGATGACGCTGTCGTAGGTGATGCCCAGGCGCACACGGGTCCCCACTTCCCGCGTCCTGTCGGCAAATATTCGAGCCAGTACCGGGCGCAGGATGCCGCCACCACAGGGAATCGGTTTATCGCTGACCGGCGGGCGAAGCGCCAATTGCACGATCAGGTCGCCCACCGGTGAAAACACATCGAAATTGGTCGACAGGTACCCTTCCCCGGCGACCCTTTCCAGAATCCCAACCGTATCAAGCGCTCGCAGCGTGGGCCCACTGAGCGTAATCCCCGCCCCCAAAGGACACCACAACGGATCGATTTCGACGAGGTCCACTTCGACGCCCTGGCGGGCGAGCTGGATAGCCGCGGTCATACCGGAGAATCCGCCTCCGATCACCAGGACCTTACTGACTGCTGCAATCATCACGCTCTCCTAATTATTCTTATTCACTCGGGCAGACATTGCATGGCGCACCGACGAGCTCTGCGGCGTCATCGCATCAACGCCGCAGAAATAGGGAAATGCCGACGTAAAATGCCGGATCAGCCACGAGACTATCGAATCGGATTCCAGCGCTGAAATCGCTTTGCACAATCCGAGGTATCGCTGGCGGCGATGGGTCTCGCAGGTAAGCCGAGGGCATTGCTCGGAGTGCCTGCCTTTGCGGCAGAACAAATACAAAAGCCGATGAACGACGGCTCACACGAACCGCCGTCCACCGGCCTTTAACGACGGTTGTTCACACGTTTTCCAAGCCATCCCAGCAGAGGTATTTAACCTCTAGGAACTCGTCGATTCCCAGGTGAGATCCCTCTCGCCCAAGACCGCTCTGCTTCACGCCACCGAAAGGTGCGACCTCATTTGAAATCAAGCCACAGTTGATGCCCACCATGCCCGACTCGATGCGCGCGGCGTTGCGCCAGATACGCGCCGCGTCACGGCTGAACAGATACGCGGCCAGGCCAAACTCGCTGTCGTTGGCCATGGCAATGGCTTGGTCATCCGTGTCGAAACGCACCAGCGGCATGACCGGGCCGAAGATCTCTTCGCGAGCGACCCTCATTCCATGGGTCACATCAGCCAACAAGGTGGGCTCGAAGAAACACCCGCCCAGCGCATGGGGTTTGCCGCCGGACAGCAGCCGGGCCCCTTGCGCCAAAGCATCATCCACCAGCGCCTGGGATTTTCGTACCGCTGCGTCATCAATCAACGGCCCGACCTGGACACCCGGCTCCAGGCCATTGCCGACCTTCAAGCGTGCCATGCGCTCGACGATGCGCTCCGCCAATGCGTCATAAACCCCTGACTGCACCAACACCCGGTTCGCGCCGATACAGGACTGTCCACCATTGCGAAACTTGGCCAACATCACCCCGTCAGCCGCAGCATCCAGATCAGCATCATCGAAGACAATGAACGGGGCGTTGCCGCCCAACTCCATGGAGCATTTCTTGACCGTCTGCGCCGCTTGCGCCAGCAGCAGCCGGCCCACTTCCGTGGACCCCGTGAAGGTGAGCTTGCGCACCAGCGGGTTGGCCGTAAGCTCACCGGCAATGTCGCGGGTGTCGTTGCCAGTGATCACACTGAAAACGCCGGCGGGCACGCCAGCGCGCTGCGCCAGTTCGGCGAGTGCCAGCGCGGTCAGCGGTGTCTGGCTGGCCGGTTTCACCACCATCGTGCAACCGGCCGCGAGGGCCGGAGCGGCCTTGCGTGTAATCATCGCAGCGGGGAAATTCCAGGGCGTGATCGCCGCGCAGACGCCGATGGGTTCGCGCAGGACCACGATGCGCTGAGTGTCCTTTACGCCCGGAATCAGATCACCGCGCACCCGTGTGGCTTCCTCGCCAAACCAGCGCACAAAAGACGCCGCGTAATCGACTTCACCCCGCGCCTCCTCCAGTGGCTTGCCCTCCTCCAGGGTAATCAGCGTGGCAATGTCCTCGCGATGCTCAACCATCAGCTCATACCAACGACGCAACACCTCGCCACGGCGTTTGGCCGTCAGGCGACGCCATGGGCTAAAGGCCTCATGCGCCGCATCGATAGCCTGCCGGACTTCAGCTTCGCGACAGCGCGGCAACTCGGCCAGCGCCGTCTGATCCACCGGGTTGCGCAACGTGTACCGACCGTACGGCGTCTCGGTCAGCCATTCTCCAGCGATATAGGCACCGTCACGCCACAGCGTAGGATCCTTAAGTAAATGCTTCACTGTGCAACCCTCCCGATCAGCACGGATGACGCCCGATCATGAAGGCGCTGTCAGGATCCGAAGTCACCGGCAACCCCGACGCGACCAACCCTTGACGCAGCGACTTCATGAAGCGATCCGGCACACGCATCGCCGGGGCACGCAGTGGGCCGCCGTTGAAGCCGGCGAGCCAGTCCTGGTATTTCCACATCGTGCGATTGAGTACCCCGGTGCCGCCGGCATAGCTTTGCGCAGCGGCGCCATTGGCACTGCGCGCCGGGTTGACCTTCCAATACAACTCCATCGCCTCTTCGAAGCGGCCCGTGCGGGCCAGTTCGAAAGCTTTCGGGTAGTAGTCGCTCATCCAGGCGGTGTTGCTGGTGCCGGAAAACTGCAACTTCATCAGGCTCATCAACGGGATTGCGTCGCCTTCGATCGGGCAACTGATCACCACCTGATCACGGAAGTGGTAGTACATCTCGCAAATGCCCGCTGGCAACGGAAATCCTTGCTCGGACTTGATGGCGGCGATATTCGGGCAATCGGCCAGGAGGCGACGGACCAACTCCAGCGACATACCCGCCGGATGCACGCGCTCGAAGCCCCAGAGCGGAATCGGGAAGAGCATGACGGCCAGGTCCGTGGCATCGCAGAACGACTTGGTGTAGTCGTAGATTTCCTGCTCGCTGGTCGGCCAGAACTGCGGCGGATAGGAGAGCAGGACGATATCTGCGCCGGCATTCTCGGCAAGCTTCACCGCCTCGATGTTCTCGGCAAGCGTGCCAAAAGCCGCGTGGAAGAACAGGAGCAGGTTTTTCCCCGACTCACGGGCCCAGGCGGTGAACTGTGCGTTCTCCTGGGGAGAGATCGCCAGTTCGCTGCACAGCAACGTGGCGCTGTAGCCCAGGCCGACCGTCTGTTCAATGTCGTGGCGAATGCCACGTTCGTTGAGTAGCTTCAGATCGGCACTGAAACTTGGGATAGTGACCGCCGAGCAGCCCACCAGGTTTTCCCGCGCCCAGGCACGGGCATCTGCTTTCTTGTATGTGGCCATGATGATTTTCCTTCGAACAGTGGAGGGGTTATTTCGAGACAGGGACAATGCTGGCAGGCAGCTCGATGCCGAGGCCTTGTTGCCTGGCGCGCTCATATAGCGCTTGTGCGATGACGACGTCCTGCAGCGCCGAGCCCACCGATTTGTAGAGGACGATGTCGCTTGCGTTCTGGCGCGGGTTGACACGACCCGCCACCAGGTCCGACAGCGCGACCAATTTGTCGGCGACATAAACACCGGCGCTGATCGCAGCAATGGCGTCGCCGGTATCGTGAAGTACCTCTTGCGGCATATCCGCGACGATGCAGACGGCTCGCTCCATCGTGACCGGGTCAACCTCACGTTGCTCAGGCAAGGTGGAACCCAACGACACAACCGTGGCCCCAGGGCAAAGCCAGGCGCCTTGCAGGACCGGAGATTCGTCACGACTGCGGGCGGCACAAATCACCACGTCGCAGTCCTGCACAGCTTCTTGCGCGCTGTTCACCGCCTGGATGTCCAGCCCCGGCCTGAAGCTCTCGGCAAACCGCTCGCGGCTCGCGGGCGTTGGGCTGAACACCCGGACTTGGGCCACATCGCGCACGGACTTGAGGCAGTCCAACGCGCCACGGGCCTCAAACCCCGAGCCAATCACCCCCACCCGCAGCGCGCGCTTGGGCGCCAGCAAATCGACTGCCAGCGCAGCGGTTGCCGCGGTGCGCAAACCCGTCACCCGATTGCCATCGATCAGGGCACTGAGCGCCATGGTTTGCTGGTTGAACAATGCGATCAGGTAGCTGGCGCAGCGCGCCCGCATGGAAGCCGCGATCAACTTGCAGCCCATATGGCCGCCAGTTGGAGGTACAGCGGTCAAACTGCGCAGCCAGATACCGTCGCCCCGGGCCATGGAGCGAGGCGGCACCATGGCATCCGATGCAGGGTGCGCGTACGCCTCGGCGAGCGCGGCAACGGCGGTGCTCCAGTCGGCGAGCGAGGCCACATCGGCGTCGCTGAGAAAAAGCGTCGGGGCAATGACTTGGGACTTTTGGGCGTGATGCATAGCGCTAACCTCGCAATCGGGGATCAGTCGTTGATTGACTGACACCCTACGAGGCGCGCCCCCCCGTCGAATACTGCTGGGGATGCAAAGCAGCTATCGCTTAAATCGATGGCATGGACAGATTGCAGATCAGCCGTCGCACTTCACGGGAAGCACGGGTCAAAGGGCGACGGGGCGACTCGACCAGCACGACAAAGCGCTCCAACACGGGCTCGATAATGCGCGATGAAATCAGTCGTTGATCCAGCGAGCCGGGCAGCACAGAGGCAATCGCATAGCCTCCGCCTGCCGCGACGACTTCGTACTGGAGCTGGACCGAGTCGGCTTCCACGGCCACGCACAGCTCCACGCCTTGCTCGGCAGCCAAATGATCGAGCCTGGCCCTCAGCAGATGCGGCCGCCCAGGCACGACCAATGGCAGCCCCGATAGATTTTCCAGCGCAATGTCTCGATTTTCGAACAGAGGATCGGCGGCGGGTCCTACCAGATGCAGCGGTAGCCTGGCCAACAGATGGGCTTGGCCGATGCTTGCCTCGCTCTCGCGCAGCACCAGCGCCATATCCAGACGACCATCGTGCAACTGCTCTTCAAGTTGAGCGCTCGCGCCCTCGATCAGGTGCAATCTCACCCCGGGCATCTGCGCGCGCACCGCAGAAAAGAGCGTCCCCGCAAACCGGCGCACCGCGGAAGGCAACATGCCCACCACCACCTCCCCCACCGGTTTTCCACGCAGGTTGCGAATGTCGTCGGCAAGGCTTTCAGCGTTCGCCAGAAGATCCGATATACAGGGCAGCAACTGCTCGCCAAATTCAGTCAGCACCACCCCGCGCCCGGTGCGATGGAACAGGCGTTCGCCACATTGCGATTCGAGCAGGGCAATATTGCGACTCACCATGGACTGCGGCATGTCCAGCAGCACGGCTGCTTTGCTGAGACTGCCAGCCGCCACGACACGGACGAACAAGGTCCAGCGAGGATCGATGATGGTGAGCGCCGTGGCAGGCGGCTGCGTGGCCGTGTCCGGCACCGGGTAGCTCTGGTTATCCGTCATGTCATCAACTCTAGGCGGGCCTGGTCCAGGTACTCGCGACTGTCCTGAAGGTGCAGGCGCATCGCGGCACGCGCACACTCAGCGTCCTGATTGAAGATCGCCTGGTAAATCTGTTCGTGCTCGCTTTGCATGCGCTGTTCGTAGTGCTGCGGCTCATCGTGAAACAGCCGCGCGGAATCCAGTCGGCTGCGGGGGATGATGACCTCCCCCAGGTTGAGCAGCGTGTCGGGGATGTAGTGATTGCCGGTCGCCTGGGCAATGCCCAAATGGAACTGGAAATCCAGTGCGGCCCGATCATTGACGCTGACTGCAGGCAGGCCGAGCTGATCGAGCAGCACCCGCAACCCCGCCAACTGATCCGGGCTACATCGCTGGGCGGCGAGCCCGGCGGCTTCCACCTCAAGACCGATCCGAAACTCCATGATCGCCAGCGAGTCAGTGATGATGCCGAGGGTAGCCGGGTCGATGAAGGCCCCCAGCGACAGGGTGCTACCGCGCACAAACGTGCCGATGCCGTGGCGTGTCTCAACCATACCAGCGGCCTGTAGACGCGACATGGCCTCACGCACCACGGTTCTACTGATACCATGCTCGAGCATGAGGGCCGACTCGGTGGGCAACTGCTCACCGCCACGCAGCCGGCCCTCAAGAATGCGCTCTGACAGCAGCGTCTCAAGCCCCTGGGAGAGGCTAGCGCGCTTTTTCCCACCGGCCGCTGGCACGTTCATTCCTCGAAAATCGCGACGGCGCGGACGAAACCGGCCGAGGCGTGCCTGATCTTGTAGGGGAAACACGACACCTGGAAACCATGGGCCGGCAGACATTCCAGGTTGGCCAGTTTTTCCATCTGGCCGTAGCCGATGTCGCGTCCGGCCTTGTGCCCTTCCCAGATGATCGAGGCGTCGCCCGTGGCGGCGAAGCGTTCGCGGGTGTACTTGAACGGCGCGTCCCAGCTCCAGGCATCGGTGCCGACCACGCGCACGCCGCGTTCCAGCAAGTACAACGTGGCCTCACGGCCGATGCCGACCCCGGCGTCCAGATACCCTGGCTGGCCGAACAGCGCGCCGGCACGGGTGTTGACCAGGACAATGTCCAGCGGCCGTAGAACATGGCCAATACGCTCCAGCTCGGCTTGCACTTGTGCGGCGTTGACCACATGGCCATCCGGTAAATGACGAAAGTCCAGCTTCACGCCCGGTTGCAGGCACCAATCCAGCGGCAGCTCATCGATGCCGAAAGCCGGCTTGCCGCCGTCCGTCGTCGAGGCGTAATGCCAAGGGGCGTCCATGTGCGTACCGCTGTGCGTGGTGATCTGCAGGCGCTCAGCCGCCCAGGACTCATCGCCAGGCAGTTGCGCCTTGGACAGGCCAGGAAACATCGCGGCCATTTCCGGCCAGCCTTGCTGATGGTCCATGTAGTCGATTTTCGGCAGCAATGGCGGCGGATCGGTGTAGGGATTGTTGTCCAGGGTGACGGACAGGTCCACGAGGCGGCGTTTAGTTGATTGCATTTTCGCTCACTCCAAGCCCCACCCGCCCACGCACACGGCGCGCCGGGGCAGCAGCTTTCAAACTGTTTCGTATCAAGGCGGCAGCCGAGCCGTCATGGCGAAAGCCAAGGGCACGGGCCTGAGGGGTTTTCATTGCTGGGAAGCTGCCGAACAACGCTTGCAGTCCAGCGTCCGGTGCGAAACTGATCAGCGCGCGACGTTCCTGGCCGAAAGCGGCGGCCAGGGCATCGATGACCTGGGCAATGGACAGGTGCAACAACGGCAGTTGCCAGACGCGTGATTCGCCGAGCTCGGCGGTCGGCAGTTCGGCGGCTCGCAACAGGTTATCGACGCAGCACCGCACCGACATCCACCACGCCTGTGCCTGCGGCGACACCGGGCAGCAATACGGCTCGCCTTCGGCAAAGGCATGCAGCAGATCGCTCATGAACGCCGAACGCAGCCCATTGGGTTCACGTGGACGGGCGACGATGCCGGGCAGGCGCACGGCACGGCCGTCCACCTCGCCCCGTCGGGCAAGGTCGTTGAGTGCCATTTCCACCATCGTCTTGTGCGTACCGTAGCTCAACTGCGGGCGCGGCACGGCACGTTCATCCATGCGGGCCGGCAGATCGCCGCCGTATACCGCCACGCTGCTGGCGTACACCAGTACCGGCCGACCAGGCTGTTCGCGCAGTTGGTCGAGCAATTCCAGGCTTGCCAGCAGGTTGACCTGATAACCCAGTGAATAATGCTGCTCGGCCGCGCCACCCGGGATGCTGACCAAGTGAAAGACCACATCGATGCCATCTGCCAGCGCTCGGCGCAATAAAGCGGCGTCGGTCACACTGCCGCAATGCCGGCGCATGCGCTTATCCTCAGCAAACCCCACCAACTCTTTATCCAACAGGATCAACGCGCTGATCGACCGGCCTTGTAACTCATTGGTTTCGAGCAATCGTTTCACCAGCGCCCGGCCAACAAAACCATTGGCCCCGGTAATCATCACGCGCATGAGAGGCCTCCGCGCACGATGCACTGGTCTATCGCCCCGAACACCGACTGCCCTTGCAGATCGAAGACCTCCATGCGCACGCGGTCGCCAAAGCGCATGAAGGACGTCCGTGGCGCACCGTGCTCGATCATCTCAACGGCACGACGTTCGGCGATGCAGGCAGCGCCCACAGTGGGCTCAGCATTGGAAACCGTGCCGGAACCGATCACGCAGCCGGCCCTGAGGCGCCGGGTCAGTGCTGCATGGGCGATCAACTGATGAAAGCCGAAATGCATGGCACCGCCCTGGGCATGACCAAACCACTGGCCGTTCCATTCAACCTTCAACGGCAAGTGCACACGCCCGTCGCGCCAGGCCTCACCCAACTCGTCGGGGGTGATTGCCACCGGGGCAAAACTTGACGAGGATTTGGCCTGGATAAACCCGAAGCCCGTCTTCATCTCTCGGGGGGCAAGTGCGCGCAAGCTGACGTCGTTGACTTGCACGATGAGCCGGATATGGCCGGCGGCCTCTTGCGCCGAGCAACCCATGGGAACCTCATCGACCACCACGGCGAATTCACCTTCGAAGTCGATGCCATGGGTTTCACTGGGCAGCACGATATCGTCGTGAGCCCCCAGAAAGTCATCGCCACAGCCCTGATACATCAGCGGCGTGTGTTCAACACCTTCGATCGGATCCAGCCCAAAAGCCTTCTGCATCCGCTCGCCATGACTGAGAAAAGACGAGGCGTCCAGCCACTGCCAGGCACGTGGCAAGGGTGCGGCGGCTTGTTGCGGATCAAAGGCAAAGGCCCCGGCCAGCGAGCCTTCGTTCAGGGCGTCATAGCGAGCGCGCAAAGCGGCTTCAACGCTCGGCCAATGCTCGATGGCCTCCTGCAGTGTCCCGGCGATGTCACTGGCCTCCACCGCCCAGGCCAGGTCGCGCGACACCACCAGTAGGCGACCGTCACGGCTGTGATCTTTCAGGGTGCTGAGCTTCATGCCAGTTCTCCTTGCAGCTCGGGGGCGAAGCGACCATCGAGCAGCACAAACAGCATGCGCGCCATCTGCTCGGTGCGATTGCTCCAGGCGTGGTTGGTGCCGCGCTGCACGACGATGTCACCGCGCTTGAGATGCACTTCCTCGCCATCGAGCACCAGCCACACCTCGCCCTCCGTGACAACGCCGTAATCAAGCGTTTCGGTGCGGTGCATCAGCTTGTGTTTGGAATCTGCCTGTCCCGTACCGGCATGGGCCTGGCCAATTTCGGCGAATGCCGCCGCAGCATCCTCGGCGCTGACCTGGTTCTGCACGCTGTCGGGCGGAATATCCACCACCCGGATCACACTGCCCAATGGTGCGGGGCTCAGTTGAAGCGGCTTGTTGGTGGGGTCGTTGCCGTTATCCAGCATGGCCGGGCTCGCGCCGCTGTTCCAAATCTCATGGAAGACCGTGCCGGGCACGGCCTTGAGCGGAAAGCTGTTGGGCGTTGGTCCGCTGAGCGCGACCACCGCCAAGCCTTGGGCATCGTGCCCGGTGACCACGCGTTTGAAACCAGGAAGCTGTTGCATGTTCGAGTCCTCAATCAGTTGGCGAAACGAGCCAGCGGGTAACGATGAATCCATGTAAAAACCTTAAAGATCCAGCACCAGCCGCGCGCTCTTCGCACGGGAGCAGCAAGGCGTGAACTGGTCGTTGCGGGCCCGCTCGGCATCGGTCAGGAACATGTCACGATGGTCCGGCTCGCCCTCCAGTACGCGCGTGAGGCAGGTGCCACAGATGCCCTGTTCGCAAGACAACGGGATGTCGATGCCGGCCTCCAGCAACACCTGGGCAACGCTGAGCGTGGCCGGCACTTGGAAACACTGTCCGGTGCTAGCCAGTTGCACCTCGAAACCGCCCGCCTCGCTGACCGGCGCAGCGGCGGCGGTAAAGTACTCGCGGTGCAGTTGCGCCTCGGCCCAGCCCTGCGCGCGCGCCGTGCCGAGCACATGCTCCATGAAGCCGTTGGGGCCACAGACGTACAGGTGACGATCACTGGCCTGCACGGACAGAACCCGAGCACTGTCGAGGCGCTGGGCATCCTCGCCGTCGTCCACATGAACGTGCACGCAATTGGCAAACGCCGAATGGCGGATGTACTCGATAAAGGCCATGCGCCCGGCCGAGCGACCGCAATAGTGCAGCTCGAAAGGCGCGCCGATCCGCGCAAGGCGTTCGGCCATGCAGAGGATCGGCGTGATGCCGATGCCGCCCGCGAACAGCACGCTGTACCCTGCCCCATGTTCCAGAGGGAACAGGTTGCATGGCTCGCTGATGCGCAGGCGACTACCTTCATGCACCTGCTCGTGCATGGCCTGCGAACCGCCGCGAGACGCCGGGTCGAGTAACACGCCCAACAGGTAGCGGTGGCGTTCTTCGGGGTGATTGCACAGCGAGTACTGGCGCACCAGGCCATTGGGCAGATACACGTCGATATGCGAGCCGGCGCTGAAGGCAGGCAGCATGGAATCGTCGACCGGGGCCAGTTCGAAACTGTAGATGCCTTCGGCTTCGCGACGCTTGCGGGTGACGACGACTTCAATCATCACTTGGCACCCGCAGGCTGCTCGGCAGCAATCATCCGATCGAGTACACGCCGCGCGCGGATGGCGCCTGCATCACCGATCAGCAGGACCGGTTTCAAGTCCCAGAACGAAGCATCGCCCATCATGCGCTGCTGGGCCTCGAGCATTGGCAAGTCTTCATCGGTAAAGGGCCGGTTGATCGCGGCCGCTTGTTCGTCAGCGAATCGCTCGGCGAATTCGCCCATTGCCTTGGGAAAACAGACTGAGAACCAATAGTGAGTCGTGGTCTCGGTCTCCGGGGTGAAGAGGTGCGGAATCGGTGTGGAAACGCCCTTATCCCTGGGGAGACCGGTCGCCACTGCGCCGGAAAACAGCAACATGTTCGCAGGCGCATCCCAACGCACATCGATCCAACGGTCCACTGGTGTGCCCTGAGGAATGTTCCAGGCGGTGTAGAGGAACTCCGGCATGATTTCCGCAACCGTCTGGCGATTGGACCAAACGGTGTTGCCCTCCTCTTGCACGCTGGTCAATGCACCCTTGACGCCATCGCCACCCAACGTAGACGGATGCAAGAACTCGATATGACTCAGGTCCATGATGTTGTCGGTTTCCAGCACGTAGTTGGCTTTCGCGTGCAGGTAGCGTTTGCCGACATACCAATGGTCTTCATCCATGCAATTGAAATCCGGAATCAGCGTCGCATCGGCCAAGTGTGGATCACCCATCCAGATCCACAGCAGGCTGTAGCGTTCGACCAGCGGGTAGGCCTTGACCTTTGCCGCCTTGGGAATTGCACCATCGCCGTGGGGGTTATGCACACAGGCGCCACTGCCATCGAATTCCAGGCCGTGGTACGGACAACGCACCGCATCGCCTTTGAGGATTCCCATGCCCAGGGGCGCGAAACGGTGAGGGCAGCGATCGGAAATGGCTTGGGCACTACCTTGGGTATCGCGGAAAAACACCACGGGTTCATTGAGCAGGGTTCGTTGGAACAGCTCCCCGGCCTTGACCTCGGTGCCCCAGGCGGCTGCGTACCAGGTGTTGCGTAAAAAGCTCATCGCGATTCCTCTTTTTCAAAGCTTGATGACGGGCTGGCGTGCGTCGTCGCACGCTCGGTTTCAATCAGCCGACGCAGGACACGTCGACAGCGCACGGCCCCTGCATCGACTGGCAACAGCACCGGGTTAAGGCCAAGCAGTTCAACCTCGCCAAGCTGGCGCTGTTGAGCCTCGACCATGGGTTTGTCCTCACCGGCAAAAATACCGATCAACATGTCCTGGACGAAGGCATTCAACTGCGCATTGTCCTGCTCGAAACTGCGCGTGTTGGCGAAGAAATAATGGGTGTTGGCCGCGTCCTGCGGCGTCATCAGATGCAGGTTCCAGGTCACGGGTCCCTCTTCCCTGGGGCGCCCTGGAGGCGTGGCGCCACTGCCCAGCAACATCAGACCGGGTGCGTGCCAGATGACTTCAGCCCAGACGTCTGCCCGGGTCGGGTCTTCAAGGTGAGCGCCGAACGCCGGCGGCGGCACATCGTCCGGCGCCCACCAACTGATGCGCACGCGATCGTTGGGCAATTCCTCGATGTCGGCGCGCGTGCGTGACAAGGCTCCGCCACCGAGCGTGTCCGGGTGCAGGAAATCAACGTGGCTCAGGTCCATGATGTTGTCGGACAGCAGTTCGTAATGCGCGCGCGTCGGCAGATACCCATGCCCCTTGGCGTGGGTTGGCGCCTGGTCGAGGAAAGAGAAATCAGGAATCAAGGTGCCGCTGGCCAGGTGACGATCGCCTGGCCAGACCCAGATAGCCCCGTGGCGCTCAACCACCGCGAAGCCGCTAACACAGGCGGCCTTGGGGATGTTTCCTTCGCCATGGGGATTGTGCGTACATTGGCCGCTGCCATCGAAACGCAAGCCGTGGTACGGGCACTGAACGCTGTCACCGACAATCTTTCCCATGTGCAGCGGGGCAAAACGGTGCGGGCAACGATCAGCCAGCGCTTGGATCCGCCCCTGGCTGTCGCGAAAGAAGACCATGGGTTGTTCGACGATGGTCCTGCCAAGCATCGACCCTGGCGCCAGCTCGTCCGCCCACCCGGCGATGTACCAGGTGTTGAGCAAATAACTCATGTTGCTCTCCTCTTGTTCTTGTTTTCTTGAGACGTGAGATCAGCGATCAAGCTCTGCGGCTGCCGCAGCGGGAAAAGCCGACCCGCTGCCGCGCAACCGCATACAGGCCACAGCCACCACAAACTGAACACCCGCAACGATTCCCAACGCGGCGGGCAAGGCGCTGCTCAACCCACCGGTGATCGCCAGCACCACCAGCGGGCTGGCGAACTCACCGGCGAAGAACATCGCCGTGAAGCCGCCGGCGGCGCGGCCGCGCTGCTGGAAATCGACTTGGGCCATGATCCAGGTGAGCAGGGTCGGCATCATCAGGCCAATACCCAGGCCGTTGATCAGTACGGCGATCACCACCCAGCCATGGCTGTCGGCCACCGCCAACAACCCGCCGCCCATACCAGCGGCGACGAAAGCCAGGAGCATCTGCCGGTGTGCCGGCACGCCACTGAACAGACGGAAACTCAACGCGCCAATCAATACACCGAGCTGATTGGCGCCCATGGTCAAGCCGATCCGCTGCGACCCTTCGACATGCAGCAGGTTGAGCAAATAACCGACTTGTACCGGCACGATGAACAGGCTCAAGCCCGCCAGGAATGCCAGGACATACAACGGCGCCAAGGTGCGCCAGGGAAATGCCCTGCTTATCGCCTTCTTCTCGATGACCGCATGCCCACGCGGCTCCCACAGCAACCAGGCCATCAGCGGCAGCAACACCAGCCCCAACCCATACAACGCAAACGGTGTACGCCAGCCGTGTTCGCCGAGCACTCCCCCGACGGCAATGAAAATCGCCGCCGACAAGGAGGTCGCCACCATTTGCAGGGCGAACATGCGTTCGCGCCGCGCGCCGCTGTAGTAGTCGCCCATCATCGTGGTGCAGCAGGTCATGATCGCTGCCTCGGCCAGGCCGATGCCGGCGCGACTGACTACGATCGCCTGCAACGAATCCAGCCAGAGCGGCAGCACGCCACAGATGGTGTAGAGGCACATCGCACCGATCAGCAACGGCTTGCGCCCGAGTCGGTCGGCGATGATTCCGGCGAAGGGTGCAAACAGGGCAATCATTAGCGCCGGTAGCGTCAGGGCGATGGGAACCAGCACCGCGACGCCCTGGGTGTCAGCGAAGTGTTCCTGCATTTGCGGCAGGACGGGGGCCAGCAGCACAGCCCCCAGGACCGGCAAGCAACTGCCGAGCAACAGCAACAAGGACTGCGGCAACCGCGCCTGGCGTTCAACGTTCATCACGCACCTCCGGTGGTTGGGTCGCGCAGAACGCCACCCCGTAAGCGATCAGACCGGTTCGAAGCGCTAGCCAGAGATGCTGCTGGAATTGATACATGCGAGGCATGGGAACGTCCTTTCTTATTGTCATGACGCAATGGGTTGGGCGGCGGGCGTTGCGCGTTGGTCGTGGTCCGGGGTCTGCGAACCAAGGGCCCGCTGCACGCAATCGCCCTCCTCGACCAAGGCAGGCGTGAGCGGCACGCTTGTCGTCAGGCTGGGTTCCGCCGACGTCTGTTCCCGGCTGATCCGCTCGCTCGGCAACAGGAAGTGCGCCAGGGCCGGCAACAGGACCAGCGCACCGACCATGTTCCAGACGAACATGAACGCCAGCAGCACGCCCATGTCGGCCTGGAACTTGATCGGCGAAAACATCCAGGTGGCCACGCCGATCGCCAGGGTCACACCGGTCAGCATCACCACCTTGCCGGTGGACAGCAGCGCCCGGTAATACGCCTCCGACAGGCTGGTGCCCTGGCGCATATGGCCGAGCAGGATGCTCATCACGTACAGCGCATAGTCGACGCCGATGCCCACGCCGAGGGCGATCACCGGCAGGGTCGCGACCTTGACGCCGATGTTCAGCCAGACCATCAGCGCTTCACAGAGGATCGAGGTGAGCATCAGCGGAATCACCGCACACACCGTGGCGCGCCAGGAGCGGAAGGTGATCAGACAGAGCAGGATCACCGCACCGTAGACCCAGAACAGCATTTCCCGATTGGCCTGCTTGACTACAATATTGGTCGCGGCCTCGATCCCGGCATTACCGGCAGCCAGGAGGAACTGGACGTCGTCGGTATTGTTAGCGGCGGCAAATTGTTCGACGTGATCCACCAGGCCGCTGAGGGTTTGCGCCTTGTGGTCGGAAAGGTAGGCGTACAAGGTCAGCAGGCTGCAGTCTTCGTTGTACAACCCGCGTGGCGCCCCGGCGGTGACCATATTGAGCATCGCCTGGTTGTTCTGCAGTTCGTACCACTTCGGGCTGCCTTCGCTCAGGCCCACCAGCATGCGGCGGTTGAGCAACGCCAGGGAGTTGGTCGAATCCACCCCTGGCAAGGTGCGCAACTGCCAGTCGAGGGCATCGACTTTGTTCAAGATGTCATAGCGCGAACAGGCGCCGGCGGGGGTCTTGATCATCACCGCGAACAGATCGCTGCTGGCGCCGTAATGCCGGGTCAGGAATGCATCATCCTGGTTGTAGCGTGAGTCGGCCCGTAGCTCCGGCGCGCCCGCATCCAGATCACCGACTTTCAACTGCAGGCTGACGATGAAGCCGAGCGTCGCCAACGCCAGGCTCAGGGCGATGCACAACGCTGCCCAGCGGCGCTGGGTGAACAGGTCGAGGAAACGCCAAAACCCGTGGCGATGCTGGCCCGCTTGTTCAGCGTGCTCGCTTTTCAGGCTCAGTTGCGCCGCGCGGCCGCTGACCCCGACATAGGAAAGCAGTATCGGCAGCAGGATCAAGTTGGTGAAGATCAGCACCGCGACGCCGATGCTGGCGATCATCGCCAGGTCCTGGATCACCTGGATCTTGATGATCATCAGCACCGCGAAACCCACCGCATCACACAGCAGCGCGGTAAGACCGGCAAGGAACAGACGGCGGAAGGTAAAGCGCGCGGCGACGACCCGGTGCATGCCGCGCCCGATATCCTGCATGATGCCGTTCATCTTCTGTGCGCCATGGCTCATGCCAATGGCAAACACCAGGAACGGCACCAGCACTGAGTAGGGATCCAGTTGATAATCCAGCAGCGGCAGCAAGCCGAGCTGCCAGACCACCGCCACCAACGAGCAGAACACCACCAACAGGGTGCTGCGAATGCAGCGGGTGTACCAATAAAGCACCACCGTGGTGATCAGGATCGCCACGGCGAAGAAGATCAGGATCTGCCGCAGGCCGGCGATGAGATCGCCGACTTTCTTGGCGAAACCGGTGATGCGGATGTCGATGCTGTCGCTCTGGTATTGGCTGCGCAACGACTCCAACTGTTGCGACAGCCGGGTGTAGTCCAATGGTTGACCATCGGGAGTCCGCTGCAGCAGCGGTACTTGGATGATGCTCGATGCCTGGTCGAACGCCACCAGTTGGCCGATTTCGTTGGACAACTGCACGTTGCGCCGCAATGCCGAAAGGCTTGCTGCGCCGCCATCGTAGTTGTCCGGAATGACCGGCCCACCCTCCAGACCCGCTTCTGTCACCGCGACCCAGCGTGTGGCGGGCGTCCATAACGACTTCATGTAGGCGCGATCGACACCGGGCAGCAGGTAGATCTTGTCGCTCAATGCCTGCAAGGTCTTGAGGTAGTCAGCGTCATAGATCTCGCCCCGCTTGTTGACCACGGCGATGCGCACCGCATTGCCCAGCCCGCTCAACTCCTTCTGGTGCTCAAGGTAGTTGGCGATATAGGGGTGATGGGTGGGAATCATTTTTTCGAAACTGGCATTGAGCTCGACACGGCTGGACTGCCAACCCAGCACCAGCGTGGTCGCAAGGCACAGCAGCAACACCCACAGACGATGGTTGAACAATGCTCGTTCGAGCACCGAGCCGGAACGCGGATCAAAGTCATCGAGCGCATTCGCTGGGGACTGGAAAAACTTACCAGGGGACGTCATAACCTCACTCCGAAGCGGCAGTGGCTGGCTGCGCGAGACGCTGCAGCCCGGTGAAACCGGCAACGATCAGACTGCCATCGGCGGCCTCGATCACACTTGAAACAGGTTTGCCCAAGGGTTTGCCCAGTCGCAGCAGCGCTGCTCCGGTCTGCTCGCTGTTGCGAAACAGCATGCCGCCCTGGTTGACCAGCAGCAGTTGGCCGTCGGCCAGGCGGATGGAGTCGTTGAAGGAGATGGGTACGGGAACTGACAGGCGCTGGAAACTTGCACCAGCGTCCTGGGAGATAAAGGCATTGCCCTTCAGGCCGGCGACCACCAGCGCGCCGTCGGCACGACTCTGCAGCGTGAAGAAACTGCCTTCGTAAGGGCTGTCCAACTGGCTGAACGACATCGCGTCGTCGTCCGAGCGCGCCAGGTAGCCCTGCTCACCCGCCAGGAACCAACGCGGTCCCTGAACACTGATGGCGTACAAGTGCAAGCCGCTCGGGTTGGCGATGCTCCCCATCAATGACTGCCAGGTCGCACCGCCATCGGTGGTCTGCAGCGCCAAGCCGTAGGCCCCAACAATCACCCCACGATGCGCATCGATGAACTGGAGCGCCAGGAACGGTTTGTCCGCCCCATCGGCAACAAGACGCTCGGCATTTTGTACCCGTGCCAGGGCGTCGTCCGGGTTGGCTGCCGTGGCCTGCTCAGCCTTGGCGGCATCCAGTTCGAGCCGTGCCACGCGCACGCCGTCGAGCTGCAGCGTCCAGTGCTCGCCGCCATCACGCGTCGTCAGCACAACGCCTGTGTGGCCGACCGCCCAGCCCTGTCGCGCATCGACAAACTGCACCGCCGTCAGGCTCACCGACACTGGCACCGAAGCCTGGCGCCAGCTTTGCCCGTTGTCGTCGGAGAGTAGCACCAGGCCGCGCTCGCCCACCGCAACGAGACGTGTACCTGCACGCGCCAGGCCGATCAAAACGCCGTTCTGCGCAGCCGGTACCTGCATGGCAGGGGTATTCAGCGGCACGTCCACGACAGCCGTGCCGGCCAGGCACTCACTCGTGGCGAAGGGCAAATGCAGGGCCAGGAGCAACGCGCTCGCCTGACTGATTCTGTTCATAACCTACCTCGGACAAACACTCGTATCCCAAGGGCAGCCCGACAGGCCTGCCCTTCACTCTCGGCTCAGGTCTAACGCACGCCGCGCCCAGCCATTGCCGCCGGCGAGAACTCCGAGACCTTGTAGCGATCAACCGCGCGATACTGGTCCGGCAACCCCGCATAGAGATTCTGGATAAACCACGCACCGGAGGTCAGGTCGTAGAAACCGGAGGACAGTTGCACCAGGCCTGGCAGGTCGGGCAGCACGGAAGGCAGCGACCAGAGGGTCTTGGCCAGTTGACCGCTGGCGTCCCAGCGATCGGCGAGCAGGGCTTGCCAAGTGTCCTCGTCGAGGTAGTAGCGGCCCTTGGGCAACTGATGGCGCTTGCCGGCGGCCACCGTCGACTCGACCACCCAGACGCGGTGCAACTCCCAGCGCACGTAATCGGGGTTCAGATGATGCTTGCCCAACAGGTCCTGCGGCTGGGCAGCGTTCTGCACCTTGTTGGTGTTGTAGGGGACATAGATCTCCTGCTTGCCAACCAGCTTCCAGTCGAAGCGGTCCGTGCGCCCGCCCCACACGCTCAGCTCATCGAAGGACATGACCCCGGCGGTGGAAGGCGTCGGCGTATCACAGCAAGCGTTGGGCAGCGTGCGCACCCGGCGCTGGCCGCTCAGGTAGACATGAGCCTGGGATTTGTCGCCGTTGATGTTTTCACGCCCAAGGATCTGCTCGCCGGCACGAATCGCCGGGCCAAGATTGACGAAGTGCACCAGCCAGTAGTCGCCCGAGTAATTTTCAGGGCCGCCCTCCTGGAAGTAGTAGGGCATTTCCTGGGTCAACAGGCCGTCGCTGGTCATCACCTGGTTGCCGTCGGCAGTCATCAGATAGTGGCGGAAATGCCCCGCCACCGAGGTGCCGCGCCAGTTCAGCAAATGGTTCCAGATCGCTTCGGTGCCGTTCTGTGGAATCGGAAACGGGATCCCGCCGTAGGCACCATCGGGGATCAGGCCGGCGCTGCTGTCGACCAGTTTGGCGCGGGTCGCATTCTTGAACGTGTTGTCATAGACCCACTGCGGCGCGGCCGCCGTGCGCCGGGTCGGATAGACATCGATGCGATAGGTGTCCGGGAAACGCTTGAACAGCTCCTTGGTGCCGTCGCTGAGCTTGTCGGCGTACTTGGCCAGGTTCTGGGCAGTGATGCTGTACAAGGGTTTGTCTGCGGCAAACGGATCGCTGCGTTTGCCGCCCGGGACGTAGCCTGGATCAACCTTGGTGTAGCCACCGTCCCAGGCCGGAATGCTGCCATCGGCATTGCCGGCTTTCTCGGCACCGAAGGGCGTCAGGGTCTTGCCCAGCGCGGCCGCTTGTTCGGCGCTGGCGGCCAAGGCCATCGGCGCGGCGGCGGCCAGCAGGGTTAAGCACAAGGCCTTTAGAGTGAACTGAATGGTCATGCGCAAATCCTCTTAGAACGTGGTCTTGACGGAGAAAGCCAGGTAGTCCCGGTCCTTCAACGACTGCTTGTAATTGAACTGGTTGGCGGCGTTGAGGCTGGTGTCCTCGGGGCCGTAGAAGTGGGTATAGGTCAGCCCCACGGTCACTTGGTCCAGGTAGGTGGCGGATACGCCGATGTTCATGTCCCCTCCTCTATCGGGGCCGAACCCGCTGATCACGGCCGACTTGCCCATGGGGAAATAGCTGATGCCCAGCGGCACGCTGATATCGACGCCTGGGAAAAACTGGCGATAGGTCGGCGTGTACACCAGTTTCAGGCCCAGGCCGTCATCGGTGGCGTTAGGGTCCAGGGCTGCGCGGTTCCTGGTCACGGCCAGCAGGCGGTTCCAGGCGATCTCACCTACCAGGCTGGCTTCATTGGCGACGAAGGAAGGGCCCAGCGATGCCAGGACGTTGAGGTTGATGTGAGCCGTACGGCCAACGGCGTACAGGGCGTCGTCATTGTTGTCCGCGTCGACGCCCGGCAGGACGGTCTGGGCGTTGGACACCAGCGGCATGTTCCAGCGCATCGATGCTTCGCCGGCAAAGCTGTACTCGTCCACGGAGGTCGCGAAGCTGGCGCCCAGGACACGGATGTCTTCCGGGTAAACCCAGGAATATTCGCCGACTTGCCCGGTACTGAAGTTCGGCCCGGTGGCATTCGGTTTCAAATACAGCGTTGGGGTTTTCTCGTGGTACTGCAGCGCATACAGGCCGTAATCCGTCGTCCCGGTGTTGTACTTGAGCTGCAGGCCGCCTTGGCCGGAACTCCTGGCTTTCTTGTCCTTGCCATGGAAAAACGCCGCCGGGCTATTGGCATTCCCGCCCAGGAAATCCGGGAATGGCCCGCCGGTGATCAGCCTTTCATTGCCATCGCCGATCGTATCGCTGGTGGAGAAGTAGCTGCCGGCGCCAGGCAAGCGTGTCTCTTCCCACTCCAACTGGTAGAAAGCGCCCAATGACAGGTCATCGGTCAGTTGGTAGGCGGTCGAGAGTTGATTGACCGGCCGGGTGATTTCCTTGAATTGGGTGTTGGGTACCGATTGCGCCTTGACCACGTCCACTGGCGCCATGGCACCGGCAATGCCGTTGCCGCCGAAGAACAGGCTCTCGCCCCAGATCAGGCCGTGGCGCCCGGCGCGAACCGACAAGGTACGGTCGGCCAGCTCACCGTTCCAGTAGACGAAGGCATCCAACAGTTCACCGTCACCACCGTGCAGTTGACGGGTATCACTGGTGAACTCGTTGAACCCCACCGAACGTTGGTTGGCACTGGCCGCGTCGTTGTTATCGTTGCGGTCCTGGTAGACGGTGTCGTACCAGGCGGCACCGCTCAGACGCGCACCAAAGTTGTGAAAACCGATGTCCAGCTCGGAAAGAATATCCAGGCGATTGGAGATCAGCCCCTTGCCGAAGTTGTGATCGCCGTCATTCTGGTTCAACGCCGTCTGCCCTTCGCTGAGCTTGCTGCTGGGCTCCTTCAGGCGCCAGGCCGCGCTGTACTTCAGCGTGTTGTCCCAGCGCAAGCTGAGATCGGGATTGCCGGTGTCGATCTGAAACGCCTGGGCTGCCGAAGCGCCAAGCCCCAGGCTGGCCGCAAGGGTCAGGGTGAAGGGGACGCGCCGCGACGCAGCGAACTTGCGAGTAGCCATCGAAGTAACCCTCTTTATTGTTGTTGTATGTCAGCTCTTCTGGTGAAACCGCGCCCGCAGTCCAACCGGGCCAAGCCTGCACAGGCATGAAACATCCTTGGGGAGCGAATTTGGTTTTGCCGGCGTCTCAGATAGGCTCTGCCGTGACCTCAAGCATCCGTCTGACCAGGCTGATCCGGTCGAAGCTGCTGTCGTGGGCCATTTCCTTGTCACCGGCCAGCACCGAGCTTTCGCTGATGAATTTGCAGCGTTCATAACGGCGCGCCATAAAGCGCTCGAGCTGCTGTTCGACGCTGCCGCCGCCGGCCAACTCCTCGCCAAGCACGACGGCATCTTCGATGGCCATACCGGCGCCCTGGCCCAAGTGCGGCGTCGTGGCGTGCACTGCATCGCCAATCAGCACGACACGGCCGCGGTACCAGGGCTCGCGGACGAACACCACCTCCAGCGGCTTGTAGACCACCCGTTCGCTGTCAGTAATTAGCTCGCGCAGCTCGCCGATCAGCCCGGTGAAACCACTCAGGCGCTGGCGCATTCGGGACGCCAGCGTGGCAGGCTCCACTCTTGGATTGGCGGGTTCGTGGGAGGTCATGAACAGGTACATCTGGTCCTGACCCAGCGGCACCAGTCCGGCATTGCCGGCGGGCCCCTGGAAGGTAGCCAGATGATCGATCCCGGCGGCGCGTGGAAAGTTATAGCGCCACACCGCTTGGCCGGTGAAGCGCGGCAGGTACTGCTCACCGAACAGCAAGCCTCGCAAGTGGGAGTACAGGCCATCGGCGCCCACGACCAGATCGAAATGGCCGCGACTGCCATCGGTGAACAACACATCAACGCCCTCGCCCATCTGCTCCAGCGTTTCGACGCTCAGGCCCAGACGAATCGAGGCCCCCAGGGCAATAGTGGTTTCGCTGAGAACTTGATGCAGGGCCAGGCGCGAGAT
>Ga0307405_10000132_pt1 | contig 29309 bp, 24 predicted proteins | sample 322Cmetagenome_2_FD_203311 | JGI IMG/M metagenome (GOLD analysis project Ga0307405, IMG submission 203311) | Maize rhizosphere microbial communities from greenhouse at UC Davis, California, United States - 322HYB-C-1 | ecosystem: Host-associated > Plants > Roots > Rhizosphere > Soil | place...
GCCCGGCTCTCCACGCTCCTCCAGAACGCGACGGTGCGCGGCGGCGGTGGCGGGCAGGGGCAGCTGCGACGTGGCATGGTCGTCGTCCAGGTGGCGCTGTCCCTGGTGCTGCTGAGCACCGGCGGCCTGGTGGTGCGGAGCTTCGACCGGCTGCTGCGGGCAGACCCGGGGTTCGAGCCGGCCAGCGTGTTGACGGTGCGGGTGCCGGTCTCCGAGCTTCGCTATCCCGACAGCGCCGCGGCCACGGCGCTCCACGGGCGGCTCGAGCGCGAGCTGGCTGCGCTCCCCGGCGTGACGGCCGTCGGCGCGGCGTCGGCGCTGCCGCTCACCGCCAACGCGGACCAGATATCGGCGCACTTCCCCGGAGCCCCGGGCAACACCGGCGAGCGCGACCACGACCAGCCGCCGCTCGACTTCATCACCGCGCGCCCCGGCTACTTCGAGACGATGGGGATCCGCGTCCTCGCCGGCCGTGCCTTCGGGTCGCCGCGGCCGGCCGGCGTGCGCGAGGCGCTGATCGACCGCACGCTGGCGGCCGAGTTCTTCCCCGCGGGGAACCCGGTCGGCGCCCGGGTGGTGCTCGATGGCGCCGACTCGGCGACCGTGGTCGGCGTCGTCGAGCACGCCCGCATGTACGACGTCCACCAGGACGGTCGCCCGCAGATCTACGTGCGCAACGAGGACTTTACCTACGGCACGCTTGCCTTCGCGCTGCGCACCGATCGCGCACCGATGGAGCTCGTTCCGGAGGTGCGGGCCGCGATCCGGCGCGTCGACCCGCAGCTCGCCGTCTCGGAGGTCCGGACGATGGACCAGGTAGTGGGCGAGGCGCTGCGGCAGCCGCGTCTGAGCGCGGTGCTCCTCACTGGCTTCTCGCTCGGCGCACTGCTCCTCGCGGCGATGGGACTGTTCGGCGTGGTCGCCGGCTCGGTGAGCCGCCGGCGCCACGAGATCGCCGTCCGGCTGGCGCTCGGCGCCGACCAGGGCGGAGTGCTCCGGCTCGTGCTCTGGGAGGGCGCACGGCTCGTCGTGCTCGGGCTGGTCGTCGGCGCGCCGGGCATCTACCTCGCGGGGCAGGCCGTCGGTGGCGTGCTGGTGGGCCTCTCGCCGTTCGACCCGCTGACGCTCGGCGCCGTGGCCGCGGGCCTGGGCCTCGTGGCGCTCGTGGCGTGCTACATCCCCGCCCGGCGCGTGACGGAGATCGAGCCGGCGCGGCTGCTCAGGCAGGGGTGAGGGCGGGGCACGCGACGATCGTCCGCGATCTGCCTCGCGCAATCAGCGCCATCACCGCGCCGCCCGTGCCGCCATTCAGCGCTCGGCAGCGTCGGCGCGCGCGTCCTCGCGCGCGCCGGCGTGCGAGGTGGTGGGTTTGCGCCGGCGGATGAAGCGGGCCTCGAGCCGCCCCACCGCGGTGAGGATCACCCAGGCGAGGGCGACGCTCAGGGCTGCCACACCGGCGAAGCCGAGCCCCGCGGCTACACCCACGGCCGCCGTCACCCACACGCCCGCCGCGGTCGTGAGTCCCTGGATCTCGCGCGAGTCGGCGAGCTTGAGCACCGAGCCGGCGCCGATGAAGCCGATCCCGGTGGCAATCCCCTGAATGACCCGCGTGATGTCGCTGAGGCCGAGCCCCGCCTCGGAGGGGATGACGACGAGGAGCGCGGACCCGAGCGCGACGAGCATGTGCGTGCGCAGCCCGGCCCACTGCCCGGCGCGCTCCCGCTCGATGCCAACGACCGCGCCGAGGAGCATGGCCACGATGAGGCGGACGGCCACGCGGATCACGTGCCCCCCGTCGCCCAGCCCCGAGGTGAGCTCTTCCCAGACGGTCTCCATGATGAGGGCGCGGCGGATGAATGAGACGCGGCGTGCGTCGGCGCCTAGCGACCTTCGGACCGGACGCGGGTAGCGAGCATACGGTACGGGGCGGCCACGGGGATGGCCAGGGCTGCTGCCACTCACGCCCGGCACTGCCAGCGTCGCGCGGCTCTCTTGCGGGCGCTCGGCCGCGTCCCATCGCTGCGAAGCGCGCTGTGAAAAGGGCCCGGCTTTCGCCGGGCCCTCCTCCGTGTCGAAGTCGATCGGCTGCGTGTCGCCACGCGCCGGCGGCACGATGGCACGAGCTGTTACTTGTGCGGCTGGTCCTCGTGGGCCTGCAGGTTCCCCCTGATCGCCTGGTTGTAGACGTTGAGGACCTTGGTGTAGCCCGTCGTCGGACCGTTGTAGACGGCGATGCTCGCCCGGTCGGCCACCTTGCCCGGCTCACCGGCGTCGACAAATTTGAAGACGACCAGGGAGTTCGGTACGCCGTCGAGCGTGCCGATCCCTCGACCGTAGAAGGTGTCGAACGGGGCGTCGGGCTGCCCGGGGTCGACGTTCGGATCGTCGGTGCACCGCGCGAACGTGATCGGCTTGCTGAGGTGCCACTTGTGACCCGGCCAGTTGATCTCGAGGTTGTTCGAGAGCAGGATGTCGCAGTGGATCGTGAAGCCGGCGGTCAGGTACACGTTGCTGGTGATCTCGACCTTCCCGGTGCCGCCGGTCATCCGGCCGTCCAGACTCGGCTGCGGCGGGATGTTGCCGAAGGCGACGGCGACGCTGCCCGATGAGCCGACCGTCACGTTGACGCAGACGATCGGGTTCCCCTGTCCGTCGGTGGTCGGGCTCGCCAGGGGGACGACATTCTGGCCGTTGACGATCACGTACGAGAACGTCCAGTCGGCCAGCACCCGCTCGCACACCCTGACGGTGCTGTTGACCGGCAGCCCGATGTTGCCGGTGGGCGTGTAGTAGTCGTTCGTGACGGTGCCGCCATCCACCGTCTCCGTGACCGATACCGGCCAGCCGGGCGGGATGGCGTACGAGGCGTCACCGGTCGGGGATCCGTCCAGATTCGCGTCGACGAGCTTGTCGATCACAATGGACGGCGGGTTCTGCTTCACCTTGAAGTTGTCCGTCTTCACCTTGCTGAGCGGCGGGGCGAAGCCAGGATCGCGCGCGTAGCCCACCACCTTCCCCTGCACCTTCGCGGCGTTCGTCTGCTGGCTCAGGTTGCCGCCCTTGGCGACGTAGACCTGCAGCGGAGTGATCCACGCCTTGTAGACGCCACCCGGGTTGGGCGTGTCGAGGAAGGGCATCATCTGCACGACGATCGCCCCGTCGGTGCCGTGGTCGATGTCGGTGTTCGTGTCGTGGCGACCGCTGGCGCCGGCCACGCCGTCCGGAGCGTCCTGGACGTGGCAGGCCGTCCCCTGCCCAGTCCCGAAGGTGTTCGACAGCGGGCCGTACGGCGCCGGCAGGTCCGCGGGCTTCACCAGCTCCTTGATGACGCCGCCCTCCACCCGTACGACGCGGCACTTGGATGGATCGTCGGAGAGCAGGACCTTGCCCGGCGGCTCGGTGATCTGGAAGACGTAGAGACCGTTCGGCAGGCCGGCCGCCGTGATCGGCGCGTTGCCGCGCGGGCCGCCGTCGAGATACACCTGACGCTTGTCCGTGTACTGGACGTTCGCGTTCACGGTGCCGCCGTTCGGCGTCGTCGTGAAGATCGCGCCGTGGATCGGCCCGCCGTCGTACAGGTCTTGGACCGCGAGCGACGGCCTGGCCACGCCATTCGGCGCGACGGGTGGCTTGCCCTAGTCGGAACACGACACGACGAGGGCTGCCGCGGCTACGGCACACGGAAGAAATGTGAGCCGCGTGATGCTCCGCTTCATGCTGCGCCTCCTGTGGGGGTGCCCGCTGATCACACCGGCGTGCGGCGTGAACGCTGCATCGCGTGTCGCTGGTGGCGCCAACGCGTGCGGTGTGGGCAGTCGCCGCGTCGCGTCTTGCAGGGGCGGCGGCAGGGAGCGCCGTGCGTGGACGGTGCTAGGGGAGGCCGGGCCTGCGGTGACGTCCTGCGAATGTGGCGACAGCGCACGTCAGGCGGATGGGCTGAATCGCCCATGCGCTGATGCCGCGGAGCAACAACGCGCCAGCGTCGGTACTATTTGTGACACGAGCTCGGCCGCGTCCATTGGTATGGCGCGGCCGAGCTCGTGTCGACGCGCGACTGACCGACACTCGCGCTTTGCATGCAACAGCCTGGTGCGTGCAGAGCGGTGCTGCTGGTCAGCATCAGGACCTCGTCGCCTCAGTACAGGCGCCGCACTCCGACGCGCGCCAGCCCGCGTAGGCTGCCGCGGAGTTCGACCGCAAGATTCGGGGTGCCGCGCCCAGTGGCCTCCCACAGATTGTCCCCGTACGAATGTGGCAATCGCTGGAGCCCGCCGCGTCGCGCCTCCATCCCCCTCCATCCCCGCGCCGGAGTACCGCCTGATGTCGTGCCCTCTCTCCGCGGCGTACGCCGTCATCGCGCTGCTCGCGGCCGGCGAGCCCGCGCCGGCCGCCCTCCGCGCGTCACCGACCGCGCCGTCGGACTCGGCCGCCGAGGCCGTGGTTCTCGATGAGGTACGCGCTTTCTACCGCGACCTCGACGAGCGCAATTGGGTTCCGTTGCTCAACCACTTCCTGCCGTCGAAGGTGACGGCACGCTGGGTACCGCCGCGCGACAGCGGCGCGTGGGTCCGCCTCGAGGCGCCGTCTCCAGCCCCGGACGGCGTGGCAAGTGAATCGGGCCGCTGCGCACCGCGTGCGGCCGTGGTCGTCGTCGGCGACTGGGCTCGCGTCAGGGTGCGCCGGTGCGGCGCGGCGTTGGACGAAGCGTGGCTCCTCCGCGTGAGCGGCCACTGGAAGATCGTGTACCTCGAGCTCGCGCCCCGGCCCGCTGCCTAACGCCGAGCCACGCGCTCACCCTCACGCGCGTCGGATGACGCGCCACCATTACACAGGTACACAGGACATTGCGAGGGACCAGTACCATGACTTCGGCCACGGAAACGCAGACGGAACACCAGGCAGCCGCCCCGGCCCGGGACGCACGAGTCGGCGCGATCGGCGCGAGCATCGACTCGCGGCTGCGGGCGGTTGACTGGGAGCGCCTCGGCGCCCACCTCGACGCGCACGGGTGGGCGATGCTCGAGAGGATCCTGTCGCCCGACGAGTGTGAGGCCATTGCCGGTCTCTACGAGGACGATGGTCGGTTCCGCAGCCACATCGTGATGGCGCGGCACGGCTTCGGGCGCGGGGAGTACAAGTATTTCTCCTACCCGCTGCCCGAGATCATCACCGACCTCCGCCGCGCGATCTACCCGCGCCTGGCGCCGATCGCGGACCGCTGGAACGAGGCGATGGGAATCGGCGTGCGATATCCGGCCGAGCACCGGGACTTCCTGGCGCGCTGCCACGCGGCCGGGCAAGCGCGGCCGACGCCGCTCCTGCTCCAGTACGGTGCCGACGACTACAACGCGCTGCACCAGGACCTCTACGGGGAGCACGTCTTCCCCTTCCAGGTGGCGTTCCTGCTGTCGGAGCCGGGTCGGGACTTCACCGGCGGGGAGTTCGTGCTGACCGAGCAGCGGCCGCGCATGCAGTCGCGGGCGGAGGTCGTGCCGCTCCGCCAGGGGGACGGGGTGATCTTCGCCGTGAGCCACCGCCCGGTGCAGGGGACCCGGGGCACCTACCGCGTCAACCTGCGGCACGGGGTGAGCCGCCTGCGCTCGGGGCACCGCCACACCGTCGGCGTGATCTTCCACGACGCGAAGTAGGCGGCGAGCCGACGGCGTGGTGGCGACGCATGAAGACGCGGCAGGTGCTCGAGCGGCTCGACGCGGCATGGGCGGCATTCGAGGAGTCGTACGCCGGCCTGTCGGACTCGGAGCTGTTGATTCCTGGCGTCACGGGCAAGTGGTCGGTGCGCGACATCATCGCGCACGTGACCTGGTGGGAGGAGGAGGCACTGAAGCACCTGCCGCTCGTCCGCGAGGGCGGCCGGCCGCCGCGGTACTCCGTGACCTACGGCGGCATCGACGCCTTCAACGCGCTGATGACGGAGCAGCGGCGACACCTCTCGCTCGCCGAGGTGCTCCGGCAGCACGACGACGTCCACGCACGGCTCGTCGACTACGTGCGCGGTGCGCCCGAGGAGCTGTTCAGGCGGGAGACGCGCTTCCGCCGTCGGCTGCGGCTCGATACGTACGGCCACTACCCGAAGCACGCCAGGGCAATACGGGAGTGGCGCCGGAGAACGGCGGCTCTGGGCTCTCGGCCCTCGGCTCTCGGCGCTGCGGGAACTGGGAACCCCTCGGCGTCAGGTGGACGTACCTGATGCCGAGGGGTTCCTGTTGTTCCGCAGTAGCCGAGAGCTGACAGCCGAGAGCCGAGAGCCGCCGTCTTACGGCCGCCCCGCGCTTCCCGGCCCACGCCCGGCGTCCGTCCCGACCGCCGGCCGCGCGCCCGCGCCGCCGTTCGCCGGCACCCCGCTCGGGCGCTTGGTGGCCGCGAGCTCGCGGCCCGTCTCCGTCGGCCGGTGCGCCTGGCCGGCCGCCGCCTGCGCCGGGAGCTGACCTGGCAGGCGCTCCAGCTCCGGGTCCGTCGCCCGCGCCTGGAGCCGCTCCTGCACCCGCGCGAGCGCCGCGTCTGACGGCAGGCCGCGGTCGACGAGGCTCCCCACGACGTACAGCGGCACCGCCAGCGACCGGCCCGACGGGGCGCTCTTCGCCAGCGCGCTCACCTGCGCGCCGTCCACGCCCTTGCGCAGCGCGTCGGCACCGGCTTCCACCTCGTCGTCGGTCGCGGGCCGGCCGCGTCCCTTCGCGAGCGCCTGCTTCGCCTTCTCCATCCGGTCGGCCTGCTCGCTCACCGAGCGCTCGATGTCGGCGGGGTCCACGCCCTTCGCCGCGAACTTGAGCGCGCGGTTCTCGAGCGCCTGGGCCGGCAGTTGGTGCGCGCGGGCGTCGGCGATCCTCGCCAGCACCCGCTCGGCCACGTCGGCCGGCAGCACCGCCCGCAGCCGCTCGGACGGATCGTGGGCCGGCGTCTGCGCGCCGAGTCGTGCACTCGACACGAGCGCCGTCACGGCGAGCGCCGCGGCGAATCGGACCGTGCGCTGGGTGGTGTAAGCTGCGGAGCGCGTCATCGCTGTTCTCCTGTTAACTGGTGTGCTGGTGAACCGACATTCGGTCGTGAGGCGGTGATGCTCGGCCGTCCTCGCCCGACCCATCAGTTAGACTGCACGGTTGGATTGGCCCGTCACACGACACTTTGTCGGCAATTGTCTTCGTTGTGCGCGTGCGACTCGAAACGGCACGCACCGAGTCGATGCCCGGTGTGACGGCCGTCACTGCTCGACGACGAGGAGCCCGACGGCGCCTCCGAACTCGTCGGCCACGGCGGGGAGACCCGGTGGGACGCGCCACGCGCCGCCGTCGACGCGGACGTTGAGCTCGTGCGCTCCGCGCGCGATCGGCAGCGTGATCGTCCACCACCCGCCTTCGCGGCGCGTGAGCGCGGCGGGCTGCCACGCAGTGAAGTCACCGGCGACCTCCACCGCAGCCGCGTTAGGTGCGTGCGCGCGGAGAGTTCTCCCGCCACCGTGCGCCGGATCGGTCTCGAAGGCGAGCACGCGACGATCCGCTGACAGGGCGGCTGCGCCCTCGCTGCGCTGTCGAGCGGCGGCCGTCCAATCGCGCCCGTTCGGCGACCGCCGGTGACCGCGCGACCCGAGGCGGAGGCTCAACGTCGCGTAGCGCCCGCCGGGGAACCCCTGCGTGAGGTCCACCGGGTACGTACCCGCGGCGGCGGCAACGCCCATCCACTCCGTCATCCAGACCGTGGCGCTCGCGCTCCCCCACGACCGCGCGCTCCCGCCGAAGGACGGGAGCCGGCTGCCCGAGCGGACGCCCGCCGACGCGCCCAGCTCCGCCCGCGCGAGATCGAAGCGCACGGCCACGGTCGCATCGGTGTACCGGAGCGTGTCGTCGACCGCGGTAGGCGTCACGGCTGCCAGCGCAGCCGCGGCGCCGACGCGCGTCCACGCACCGGCCTCGCCGAGTCGCACCGCACGCCAGGTGCCGCCGTCCCAAGTCCACCCGCCACCGGCGCCGCCCCAGGCGCCGGCGCGCTCGGCCATGACGTGAGCGCGGCCGACGGCCAGCGCTTGGCCGGTGCGCGTGCCGTCCCGGTGCACACTCCCGCCGGCACTGCCGCCGAGCTCACCGACGAGTGCGCCCGCGGCCGGCGTGAACACCGACGCGTCGAGCGCTCCCTGTGTGCTCCAGTCGCCGGCCCCGAACTTCGAGGCCGTGCCCGACGCAGTGAGCGTCGCGCGCGCCCAGTCCGCGCGCACGGCGGGGCTGACCGTTGCTGCCGTCGCCGAGACGGAGTCCGCGTAGCGGAGGCTCGCGCCGCCGACGTCGAGCGTCGACGTCACCTGCTGGGCTGCGGCGGGCGCGGCGGCCGCGCCGAGCGTGAGCGCCGCCAGCGCTGCCAACGCCGCCAGTACCCACGCGAGGCGCAGGAAAAGGTACGCGCCGCGTGCCTTCGGCGTTGACGTCACGTGCGTCATGTGCGTCGACCGCTTGGCGCGCCCACGGTTACGACGGAGCTCTCGGTCGCGAACTCGTCTCGCACGGCCGGAACGAGTGGATCGGCGGTCCAGCGCGTGCCGTCGACCACGAACGCGTACTCGTGCCGGCCGTGCGGGAGCGGGAGCGAGACGGTCCAGACGCCGCCAGCTTCGGAAGCGGCGAGGGGCGTCACGTCCGGCGACCACCCGTTGAAGTCACCGACGAGCGCGACGTGCCTGGCCTGTGGCTCGACGAGCACGAAGCGAACGACGTGCACGGTCTCCGGCGCGACCGCCACACCAGCGGCAGTCGCCGCGGCGGCCCTGGTGTCTGCTGCGCTGCGCTCGTGGCCGGACATCTGGAGCGTGCCCACCGAGGCCACGACGGCGATGCCCGCCGCGGCGGCGAGTCCGGCGAGCGGCGAGACGCGAATTGTCCGTGGTCGCCGGCACCACTCCACCACACTCCTGGTGCGGGCCGGCGTGACTGCGCCAAGGTCGACGGACGCGGGTACCGGCGCCGCGCTCGCGGGCGCCGCGGTCCGAACCGCCGCCATCAGCCGCCCCTCGAAGTCGGGCGGCAGCCGCTCCTCCGAGCGGAGCGGGGCCGCGACGCGCTCGGCGAACGCCGCGTGCTCGTCAGGCGCCGAGTCGCAGCGAGGTTGGTGTCGCGCGCCGACGTCGCTCCGTGACGAATTGCGGCCCAGCCAGCGCACGCTATGGGACGTGGCGTCGGGATGCTCAGACAGCTCAGACATGATGCACTTCCTCCAGGAGTTCGCGGAGGCGCTCGCAGGCGCGCTTGACCCGCATCTTGAGCGCGGACACGCCCACGCCTGTGACCTCCGCCATCTCCTCGTAGCTCAGTTCCTCGACGTGCTTGAGGATGAAGGCCTCGCGCTGCTCCGGCACCAGCCGACCGAGCGCACGCTCGATCTCCTCGCGGAGCGCCTCGGCGTCCGCGGGGTCGGTGAGGTGCGCTGTCGAAACCGCCGCGAGTGGGTCGTCGAGCACTCCGTCGTCCACGAAGCGGCGGTCGCGGCGGCTGCGCCGCGTGGCGAAGGTGCGGCACTCGTTGACGACGATCTGGGAAAGCCACGCGCCGAAGCGCTCCGGCTCCCGGCAGCTCCCCAGCCCCCGGTAGGCGCGGAGGAAGGCAGATTGCAGCACGTCGTCGGCGTCGGCGTGGCTCCCCAGCATGCGCACCGCGAATCGCGTGTAGGTCTCACGATACCGCCGCACGAGGGCGGCGAACGCCGCGCTGTTCCCGGCCAGCACCGCGGCGACGAGCTCTGGGTCGGAACGGGCCTCCATGAGGATGAGACTGCTAGCCCCTCCGGCCAGGTCACATCCGTCGGGAGCCCCCCAGCCCGAGCGCACGAGCCATGTGATTTACGCCACTTTCTTGGAACAAATGACGCCGGGCGCCGCACGGCCCAAGGTGAACCGTGCGGCGCCCGGCTTGTGTTGTTGGAGCTGTTGTCGAGCCTTACCTCGTCACGATGCGCAGTGTCGCCGGGGGCGTCTCCCAGGGCTCGGCGTCCGTGAGCAGCAGTCCCCGCACCTCGTAGCTGCCCGCGCCTACCGGCGCCCCGCCGTTCGTCCGCTGGTCCCACTCCGCCCCGAGCTCCAGCACCTGGCCTGGCGTGAGCACCTCGAGCCGCAGGATGGCGGGAATGACCTCACCCTCGAGCCGCCGCCACACTGCCTCGCCATCCGCGCGCGCCACGACGACGTCGAAGGCGATTGTGCGCCCACGCAGGTAAAGCTCCAGCGGCCGCCCTCCAATGTTCTCCGCGCGCAAAGTGATCGACACTCGCTGCCCAACGCGCACCTCCCGCGGCACAATGAGCGAGAGGCGAAGGGAGTCGGGCACCTGTGCGGTCACACGCTCCGATTGCGCGCCGACAGAGTCGGCACTATCGACGCCCTGGTCGAACGCGGCGCCCTGGCAGCCGGCAACGAGCAGCGCGAGCGTGAGCGCACGGAATCGGAGAAGGAACGAGAGAGCCATCGAAAGCAGCGACGCCGGGCAGGGCGAGCTCCCCTGCCCGGCGGTTCTATAATACCTGCTCTTGGCCAGTCGCGGGTCCGAGGGCACGCGGACCGCAGGAGCCCTGTCGGCCCTCGGACCCTGCTACCTCACGGCGTTGACCGTGCCGAGCTCCTGCTGGATCTGCTTCAGCGGGCTGAAGACGAACGTCTTGTTGTCCGAGCTGCCGCCCCAGAGGATCCCGACGAGCGTGACGTTGTCGCCGCTGGTGATGCGGAACACCGGCGAGCCGCTGTCGCCCGAGCCGACGACCGTCGCCCCAGCCGGATTGCTCACGAACGTCTGACAGAGCTGCATGACTTGGGACCCTTGGACGGCGGTGTTCGTGCAGGTCCGGGTGACCTGGCCCTGCGTCCAGCCCGTGGTGCGGCCGACTTTGTTGACCACCGTCCCGACGGCGAAGTTCGTCGTGCTGTTGTCCTGGCCCGTGACGGTGAAGGTGCCGCCGACGGTGAGGCTGCCGTTGTTGGCACCGGTGGTCTTGGCGATCTCCCCCCGGTTCGACGCCACGGTGCCCGAGTAGAGTGCCCGCGACGCGTCGCTGTAGCGGCACCTCTTGCCCCTGGGACAGACGCCACCCTTGAAGTACAGCGGGTCGGCCACTTCGGTCGCGATCACCGTCGGGTCGGCGGTGCTCGTCGGCTGGTAGTACTTCGTCGACTCGACGCCGCCCTGGGTGGCGGTGCAGTGCGAGTTGGTGACGAACGAGCGGCCGCCGGCGTGGTCGACGTTGAAGCCCATCGTGCAGAGGTACTGCGTGAAGTGGATCTGGATCCCCGCCTGCGTCGGGCGGAACCGGTCGCGCAGCGTCACCATCGCGTGGATCGGCGGCGTCAGCTCGATCGAGTAGTCGGAGCGCGAGATCCCCAGGCGCGCCAGCGCCGCCTGCACCCCGCGGATCGCCGCGATGTTCTCGACGCCGAACACGAGGCGGCCGGCCGCCTCGTCGTTGTCGGCGAACACGGTCCCCGGGAGCGCCATCACTTCCGGCGAAGCCCGGCGGAACAGCGCCTCCAGCCGGTCCTGCGCTTGCGGGGCGCGCGCGGCCTGGACGTCGGGGGCGGTCGGCCCGGGGGCGTCCTGGCAGGCAGCGACTAGCGCGATCATGACGACGAGTGTGGCACGCCGTTGCATGTTCGTCGAACGCATAGGCACCTCTCCGGAGACGAGACCAGCCCGCCCGCGCCCTGCGCGCGCCTGCCGACGCCCGCCGCGGCCGTGCGCCAATATGCCACCCAAAACAGTTGGGTCAAGCCGATCGAGGCTTGAAAGTCCGCGCGTTCGTCTTGAAGTTGGGTCCTCCGGACTCTCGACCGGCGAGCGACGACGCCCGGCCTCCCGCCCTTCGTAGCGCTTCACCCCTAAATGCCATGAGCGAGCCATTCATCTCCCGCGGCTTTCGCGGCCGCCGGCAGCCCGCGGGCGCCGCCCACCGGCTGCCGCCCGGCCAATACGAGACGCGGGACTTCCCCGTGCTCTCGGCGGGGCCGACGCCGCGCACGCCGCTCGCGACGTGGGATTTCACGCTGCGCGGCCGCGGGGCGACAACGGCGCGCTGGACGTGGGACGAGTTCCAGACCCTGCCGCGCGAGAACCTCACCACGGACATACACTGCGTGACGAAGTGGTCCAAGTTCGGCACGGTCTGGGAGGGTGTCTCTCTGGACACCCTGCTGGCCGAAGCCGCCGCGCGCGGGGTCGAGCCCGCGCCCTACGTGCTCGCGGTGTGCGACGGTGGGTACACGACCAACGTGCCGCTCGCCGACGTGACCGGCGGCAAGGCGTGGGTGGCGACCGGCTACGACGGCGCGCCGCTCGCGCCGGAGCACGGCGGCCCAGCGCGCCTCCTCGTGCCGCACCTCTACTTCTGGAAGAGCGCCAAGTGGGTGCGGCAGCTTCGCTTCATGGACCGGGACGACCCCGGGTTCTGGGAGTCGCTCGGCTACCACAACTACGGGGACCCGTGGCGCGAGCAGCGGTACGCCGGCGACGAGTGAGCGACGCGTGAACGACACGTCGGTGCAAGGGGCCGCGGTCTCTGTCCGCGGGCGGATCGCGTGGCGAGTCACGACCGTGGTCGACAGCGTGCCGGAGACGCCGCGCGCGCGGACCCTGGTCCTCGACGTCCCGGGCTGGCCGGGTCACCGCGCCGGCCAGCACGTCGACGTGCGGCTCACCGCGGAGGACGGCTATCAGGCACAGCGGAGCTACTCCATCGCCTCCGCTCCGGAAAGCGCCCGCGTCGCGCTGACCGTCGAGCGGCTGGATGACGGCGAGGTCTCGCCGTACCTCACCGACGAGCTCCGCGCGGGAGACCGGCTCGAGCTGCGCGGTCCCATCGGCGGGTACTTCGTCTGGGACGTCGCGCTCGCCGGTCCGCTCCTCCTGGTGGCGGGCGGCTCGGGGATCGTGCCGCTGATGGCGATGCTGCGCCACCGGGCGGCCGCGCTCGCGACCGCGGGTGCCGACGCCCGCCACTCCGAGCCGGCGCGGCTACTGTACTCGTGCCGAAAATGGGACGAGGTGATCTACCGTGACGAGCTCGCCCGGCTGGTCGAGGGCGATCCGACGCTCGACGTGACGCTCACGCTCACGCGCGAGGCGCCCGCGGGGTGGACGGGCCTTCGGCGCCGGATCGACCGGATGATGCTCGCGGAGGTCGCCTGGCCGCCGCCCGAGCGGCCGAACGTCTTCGTCTGCGGTCCGACGCCCCTAGTGGAGGCGGTCGCGGCTGCCCTCGTCGAGCTTGGCCACGACCCGGCACGGGTGAAGACGGAACGCTTCGGACCCACGGGCGGGTCGCGCGCGCAGGGAGCCACAGGGAGGCAACAATGGACGGTGCGATGAGGGCGTCAAACGAGCGAAGCTCCGCCGACGAGCGTGTCGCCGAGGAGCGCGTCGGCGAGGCGCTGCGTCTGGACGGCAATGCCGCGGCCGGGATCCTGAGTGAGGTCTTCGCCCCCGATCTCACCACGGCGCGCGCCACGTGCGCCAACTGCGGGACGGCGCGGCCGGTGGGCGCGCTGCTCGTCTACGCCCACGGAATGGGCGTGGTCGTGCGGTGTCCCGGCTGTGACGCCGTCGTCCTGCGCGTCGCACGCACGCCGACGAAGGTCTGGCTCGACCTGACGGGTGCCAGGCACGTCGTCATCGTCGCTACGGCACCGCCGGCGTAACCCCGGCCGCGCGGTGCCGCTTTCATGGTGCAGGCGGCAGGGTGCGGCGAGCTGGAGCGCCGGCGCTCACCGCGCGGTACGAGGCGCCACGAAGAAGGCAGTCACCGCGGTCGATTCCGGCCCAGCGCTTCCCGCTGCTCCGGCGTGAGCAGGTTGCGGACGTCTCCTTCGAGCATGGCCCGGAGGTCCGCGACCTGCTGCGCCGTCAGCGACACCTCCGCGGCGGGGCTCGCCGGCTCCTCCCCCACGGCCGCGCGCTGCGCGTCCTCGTCCGGTGGGTGAAGGAGGGCGTACACCGCCTGCCAGTACTTGTGGTTGATCGCGCGCAGTTGCGCGAGCTGGCCGCTGGTCAGCTGCAGGTCGCCGAGCAGATCGGTCGCCACGGTGAATGCGTCCACGGCCAACGCTCCTGGGGGGGGCGGTCGCCTGCACCGCCAGTCGCGTACCGGCGCCTGGTGTACCTCTTGCTGGCCTCGCCTCGATGACGCTGAACATACGCGCGCCTCTGCGAGCCGCGCTCCTCACCCGCCTGCTCTCCCGCCGGCGCTCGGGCCCCGACGATCTGATCGCCGGGCCTCTGCGCGGCGAGCTCCTCGGTGCCGAGCGGCTCGCGCAGCGCGCGCGCGCAGTCGCGCGCGGCCAACGCGTCGTCGCGGCCGCGGTGCGGGGGCGCCCGACCGCCGCGCTGCTCGTCCGGCTCGACGACACACGTCGCATCCTCGACGACGTGCACGAACGGCTCTCCGCCACCGACCGGGAGCTCGACATCGGCCCGGCCGGGGAGTGGCTCCTGGACAATTTCTACGTCGTGCAGGAGCACATCCGCGAGGTTCGCGAGAGCCTGCCACGCGGCTACTACCGGGAGCTCCCCGAGCTCGGCCGCGGCCCTCTGGCCGGCTACCCCCGCGTCTACGAGATCGCCACCGCCATCATCTCGCACACCGAGGCGCGGATCGACCTCGAGAACGTCGAGCTGTTCGTCGGCGCGTTCCAGGAGATCGCCCCACTGTCGCACGGCGAGCTGTGGGCGCTCCCCGCCATGCTCCGCCTGGCCCTGATCGAGAGCGTGCGCCGGATGGCACTGAGGACGGTGCAGCGCCTCGACGAGGTGGAGGAAGCCGACCGCTGGGCGGCGCGCATCCAGGGCGCCGCCGGCCGGGGGCCGCGGGCGCTCGCGCGGGCGCTCGACGTGTTGGTGGTCGACCATCCGCCGCTCACCGCGATCTTCGTCTCTCGGTTCCTGCAGCAACTCCGGCTCAACGAGGAGCCGGTCGTGCCGCTCATGTGGATCGAGCAGTGGATCGCCGAGGACGGGCTGGGGGCGGAGGATGCCTCCGCCCGGTCCGCCGAGCGGCTCGCGCTCACGCAGGCCATGACGGCGAACAGCATCACCAGCCTGCGCGCGATCGCGCAGATGGACTGGCGCACGTTCGTCGAGCGGCAGAGCCGAATGGACGCCGTGCTTCGCGAGGACCCCGCGGGCGAGTACACGCGGATGACCTTCGCGACGCGCGACCGGTACCGCCACGTCGTCGAGCAAATCGCCAAGCGCACGAAGACAGGCGAGGACGAGGTCGCGCGGCGCGCCGTCGAGCTGGCGCGCGCCGCGGCGCTCGAGCGGCCCGACGACCCGCGCCGCGCGCACGTGGGCTACTACCTGGTCGACGACGGCCTGAGCGAGCTGGAGCGACTGACCGAGTACCGCCCGACGGCGAAAGAGGCCGCGCACCGGTGGGTATTGCACCATCCCAACGTCGTCTTCGTCGGCGGCATCCTCGTGGGAACGGCGGCGGCGCTCGCGGCGGTCCTCTGGCTCGCGGGCCCTCCGGCGCGCGGTGCCTGGCCCCTCGTGCTGCTGTTCGCGCTGATCCCGGCCAACGAGATCGCCGTCAGCGTGATGAACCAGCTGGTCACCGCCTTCCTGCCGCCGCGAATACTCTCGAAGCTGGACCTCCGGGAGCACGGCGTCCCGGCGGAGTTCCGTACGGCGGTCGTCGTCCCGACGCTCTTCGGCAGCGTCGCGGCAGTGCGCGAGGCGCTGGAGAACATCGAGATCCAGTTCCTGGCCAACCGCGAGGCGCACCTCCACTTCGCCATCCTGAGCGACTTCACCGACGCGCGGACGGAGACGAAGGACGGCGACGCCGAGATCGTGCGGGAGGCCGTCGAGGGCGTGCGCGCCCTCAACGCGCGCTACGCCGGCGGGGAGGACGCCTTCTACCTGTTCCACCGCCCGCGCCGGTGGAATCCGCGGCAGGGCGTCTGGATGGGGTGGGAGCGCAAGCGCGGCAAGCTCGCCGACTTCAACCGCTTCCTCCGCGGCGGCGCCGAGGGCGCGTTCTCGACGGTTGTCGGCGACGTCGCCGTCATCCGGCGCGTGCGCTACGTGATCACGCTCGACTCGGACACGGTGCTCCCGCCGGACGCGGCGCCGCTCCTCGTCGGCGCGATGGCGCACCCGCTGAACCGCGCGGTCTACGACCCCGCGCTCGGCCGCGTCGCCCGCGGGTACGGGATCATCCAGCCGCGCGTCGGCGTCACGCTGCCGAGCGCGCACCGCTCGCGCTTCGCGGCCATCCACTCCGGGCACCCCGGCGTGGACCCGTACACCACGGCGGTGTCGGACGTCTACCAGGACCTCTACGGCGAAGGGAGCTTCACCGGCAAGGGGATCTACGACGTGCACGCCTTCGAGCAGGCGACGCACGCCCGGTTCCCGGAGAACACGCTCCTGTCGCACGACCTCATCGAAGGCAATTACGCGCGCGCCGGCCTCGCCACGGACGTCGAGGTGTACGACGACTACCCGACGCGCTACCTCACGTACACGCGCCGGAAGCACCGCTGGATCCGCGGCGACTGGCAGTTGCTCGGCTGGCTGACGCCGACCGTGCCGGGGCCGGAGGGACCGGAGCGCAACCGGCTCTCGCTCCTGTCGCGCTGGAAGATCTTCGACAACATGCGCCGCAGCACCGTCGAGATCGCCCAGCTCCTCTTCCTGCTCGCCGGCTGGACGGTGTTGCCGGGGTCGCCACTGCGGTGGACGGTGCTCGGGCTCCTCGCGGTCGGCGCGCCCTGGATCGTCTCCCTCCTGCTCGCCGTCGTGCACCCGCCGTTCGACAAGTCGTGGCGGGCGTATTACGCGAGTGTCGGGCGCGACGCGGTGACCAGCGCGCAGCAGACCGGCCTCGCCATCGTGTTCCTCCCCCACCAGGCGTGGATCTCGGCGGACGCGATCGGCCGCACGCTCTGGCGCCTGTACGTCTCACGGAGGAACCTCCTCGAGTGGCAGACGGCGTCGCAGACGGAACGGGGCACGTCGGGCGCGGCGCGCGACGTGTGGCGGACGATGTGGCCGGCGGTTGCCGTCGCGACCCTGGTGCTCGCCCTCGTCGCCGGCGCGCGGTGGGCGCGGGAGGGCGCGCCGCAGGTACGCGCCGGCGCCGTCTCGCCGGCGTGGGCACTCGCCTTCGCGGTCGTCCCGCTGATCGCGCTGTGGGCGGCGTCGCCGCTGGTCGCGCACGCGCTGAGTCGGCCCGCCGTGCGCCGCGAGCGGCGGCTCCCCCCGGCGGAGCGCGCCCGGGCGATGCGGTACGCCCTGCTGCACTGGCACTTCTTCGAGCGCTTCGTCACCGCGGAGACACACTGGCTCGCACCCGACAACTTCCAGGAGGACCCCACACCAGTCGTGGCGATGCGCACCTCGCCGACGAACGTGGGCCTGCAGCTCCTGGCGACGGTGAGCGCCTACGACCTCGGGTTCGTCACCGTCGAACGGATGGCGGAGCGGCTCGAGCTCGCCTTCCGTTCGCTGGAGCGCCTGCGGCGCTTCCGCGGCCACTTCTACAACTGGTACGACCTGCACGACCTGCGCGTGCTCGACCCGGCGTACGTCTCCACGGTCGACAGCGGGAACCTGGCCGGTCACCTGCTCGCGCTTCGGCAGGCATGCCTCGCCATCCCCGACGAGCCGGTGTTCGACGACCGCGTGTGGCGTGCGCTGCGGACGTCGGTCGCCCTCGCCCAGGAGTGGGTCACGACGCTGGCGGCGTCGGACGACGCGACAGTCGGCCGGAGCGCCGCGGCCGTGCGGGAAGCCGCCGCGGTCGCGGCGGCGCAGCTCCGCTTGGCGCGCGAGGTGCTCGCCGCCTCCGGCCTCGCCATGAGCGGGCCGGCGGCGCTCGACGCCGTCGAGGCGCCGCTGCGGCTCGCGGCCGACGCGCTCGCCGGCCCGCCGATGGAGCACGGGGCCGCCGAGCGAGCGACGGAGTGGATCGTCTGGAGCCGCCGCCTCGCCGTCGAGCACCGCACGCGCATCGGAAGCCTCGCCCCGGCCGCGCTCCCCGGCCGCGAGGGGGAGCTCCGGGCGGCGTTCCCGACGCTGCGACAAGTGGCGCCGACGTCGCCGTTCGCGGCGGAGCTGCTCGCGCGCCTCGAAGCGCTGGCGAACCGCGCGTACGACTACGCCGTCGAGATGGACTTCCGCTTTCTCTTCAACCCGGCGCGGAAGCTGTTCGCCGTCGGGTACCACGAAGGCACCCACACCCTCGACGCCTCGTACTACGACCTGCTCGCCTCCGAGGCGCGCCTCGCCAGCTTCGTCGCGATCGCCAAGAACGACGTTCCGGTCGACCACTGGTTCCGCCTCGGGCGCACGCTCACGCACGCCGCGAGCGGGACCGCGCTGGTGTCGTGGAGCGGGAGCATGTTCGAGTACCTCATGCCGGCGCTGGTCATGCGGTCGTTCCCCTTCACCGTCTTGGACCAGACGTACCGCGGCGCGGTGCAGCGCCACGTCGCGTACGGCGCGGAGCGCGGCGTGCCGTGGGGAGCGAGCGAGAGCGCCTACAACCTCCGCGACCGGCACCAGACGTACCAGTACCGCGCCTTCGGCGTCCCCGACCTGGCGCTCAAGCGGGGGCTCGGGCGTGACCTCGTGATCGCCCCGTACGCCTCGGCGCTGGCGGTCCTCGTCGACGCGCCGCGCGCGCTGGCGAACCTCCGCGCCGTCGAGCGCCTCGGGACACTGGGCCCGTACGGCTTTCGCGACGCCGTCGACTATACGCGTCCGAACCCGGGGGAGCGGTACGCCGTCGTCGGCAACTACATGGCACACCACGTCGGGATGGGATTCGTCGCGCTCACGAACGCGCTCGCCGGCCGGCCGTGGCAGCGCCGCTTCCACGCCGAGCCCATGGTGCGTGCGACGGAGCTCCTTCTCCACGAGCGGATCCCGCGCCGCCTGGTGTATCAGCAGCCGCAGGCGGCGAGCGCCGAGGAGGCGCTGCCGGACCCGGAGATCGAACGCCCCGCCGTGCGGGAGGTCGCCACCCCCGACACGCCGCAGCCGGAGGTCGCCCTGCTCGGCCACCTGCCGTACACCATCATGGTCAGCAACGGCGGCGCCGGGTACAGCCGGTACGAGGCGCTCGCCGTCACGCGCTGGCGGGCCGACGGGACGCGCGACAACACCGGCCAGTTCTGCTACGTGAAGGACGTGACCCGCCGCCGGGCGTGGTCCGCGGCACACCAGCCGGTGTGCGCGCCGGCCGACTGGTACCGCGCCTTCCTCGCCACCGACCGAGTGACGTTCCACCGCGCCGACGGCGACATCGAGACGCGGACCGAGATCGCCGTCGTCCCCGACGACGCGGCGGAGGTGCGGCGCGTGACCGTGACGAACAACGGCAGCGACGCGCGCGAGGTGGAGCTGACGAGCTACGGCGAGATCGTGCTCGCCCCGCCCGACGCGGACAGGGCGCACCCGGCGTTCGCCAACCTGTTCGTCGAGACGGAGTGGCACGCGTGGTGTAACGCCATCACCGCCACCCGCCGCCCGCGCTCGGCGCAGGAGGCGCCGCTCTGGTGCGTCCACGTCGTAGACGACGGGGAGGAGCGGGTCGGGCCAGTCACCTGTGAGACGGACCGCGCGCGGTTCCTCGGCCGCGGCCGATCGACGCGTGACCCGGCGGCGCTGGACGCGGACGGTGCGCTGTCGGGTACGACCGGGGCCGTGCTCGATCCGGTGTTCGCCTTGCGGACGCGCGTCCGGCTCGCGCCTCGCCAGTCGGCCTCCGTGGCCTTCACGACGCTCGTCGCCACGACGCGCGAGCGCGCGTTCCAGCTCGCCGACCGGTATCACGACTCGCACGCCGCCCAGCGCGCGCTCGACCTCGCCTGGACCGCCGCCCAGATCGAGCTGCGGGAGATGAACATCACGCCCGGCGACGCCGCGGTGTTCCAGGGACTGGCCGGTCACCTCTTCTACTCGAACCCCGCGCTGCGCGCGCCGGAGGACGAGCTACGGCGGAACCGGGGCGCGCAGCCCCTCCTCTGGGCGAACGGGATCTCGGGCGACTGGCCGGTCCTCCTCGCCACGATCCAGTCCGCCGAAGGACTGCCCACGCTGCGTCAGCTCCTCGCGGCCCACCACTACTGGCGCCGCCGGGGAATGACGGTCGACCTCGTCGTCCTCAACGCGTACCCGTCCACCTACCTGCAGGAGCTGCACGACAAGATCACCGCGACCGTGTACGCGTCGAGCGAGGCCGGGGTCGTGGACCGGCCGGGCGGCGTGTTCGTGCGTCGGCACGACACACTCGGCGCCGATGGCCTGCTCATGCTGCGGGCGACCGCCCGCGTCCAGGTCCCGTGCGACGGCCGCTCGCTCGGTCGCATCCTCGCCGCGTCTCGCACGCGGAGCGAGGTGGAGGCGGAGCTCGCCGTACCAGCCCCGCCACCGCGTGCCTCCGAGCGGAGTGCGCTCGGGACGTCGGCGGTTCGACCCGTGAGCGCGCGCTTGCCGGAGGGGGTCACGCCGGCCGCGCCGGCCGCGCCGTATGGGCGGCCGCGCGCCGCCGGCGCGCGGCCGGCCGAGGGTACCGGCGCATCGAACGGCGCCGCGCTCCTGTTCGACAACGGCCTCGGTGGAGTGACGTCGGAAGGTGACTACGAGATCCGCCTCCGCGGCGGCGCTGTGCCGCCCGCGCCGTGGACCAACGTCATCGCCAACCCGCGTGGCGGCTTCGTCGTGAGCGAGCGGGGCGCGGGCTTCACCTGGGCCGAGAACAGCTACTTCTATCGGCTCACTCCGTGGCACAACGACCCCGTGGGGGACCCGGTGAGCGAGGTGCTTTACCTCCGCGACGAGGACACCCGCGAGCTCTGGAGCGCGACGCCCGCGCCCATCCGTCACCAGACGCCGTACGTCGTCCGCCACGCGCCCGGCACGTCGACGTTCGAGCACGACCACGCAAGCATCGCGACCACCCTGACGCTGGGGCTCGCCGAGCACGAGGCGGTGAAGCTATCGGTCCTCCGCGTGACCAATCGGGACGCGCGTCCGCGCCGCCTCTCGGTAACGGCCTACGCCGAGTGGACGCTCGGCGTCTCGCGCGAGCACACGCAGCACCAGGTGCGCACGGCCTTCGACGGCGAGCGTGGAGCGATCTTCGCCCAGAACTCCTTCGAACCGCAGTTCGCCGACTGGGTGGCCTTCTGCGCCTTGAGCGAGCCGGTCGCGCGCCACACGGCCGACCGACGCGAGTTCCTCGGCCGGAACGGCACGCCGCCCGACCCGGCGGCGCTGCGCACGGGGGCACTCGGCGGCGTGACCGGAGCGGGCGTCGACCCGTGCGCGGCGCTGCAGTGCGCGGTCGTGCTGGCCCCGGGCGAGAGTCGGGAGATCGCCGTCATCCTGGGCGCGGCCGCCGGCGCGGGCGAAGCGGAACGACTCGTGACCGAGTACCGGGACGTGCGGCGGGCGCGGGCGGCACTCGCCCGCACGGTCGAGGCGTGGGAGGACCGCCTCTCCGTCATCCGGGTTCGCACGCCGGAGCCGTCGTTCGACGTCATGGTCAACCGGTGGTCGCTGTACCAGGCGCTCGCCTGCCGCATGTGGGGGCGCTCCGCCCTGTACCAGTCGAGCGGCGCGTACGGCTTCCGCGACCAGCTCCAGGACACGATGGCGTTCGTGTATGCGGAGCCGGCCGTCGCGCGCGAGCACATCCTCCGCGCCACGGCACGGCAGTTCGTCGAGGGCGACGTGCAGCACTGGTGGCACCCGCAGAGCGGGCGGGGCGTGCGCACCAGGTTCTCGGACGACCTCGCGTGGCTCCCCTACGTCGTGGACCACTACGTCCGCGCCACCGGCGACACGGGCCTGCTGGACGAACAGGTCCCGTTCCTCACCATGCGTGCGCTCGAGCCGCACGAGCACGAGGTGTACGACCTGCCGCAGGTGACCGACGAGCGCGGGAGCGTGTACGAGCACTGCGTGCGCGCGCTCCGAAAGGCGTGTACGGCCGGGTCGCACGGCCTCCCGCTGATCGGCATCGGCGACTGGAACGACGGCATGAACCGGGTGGGGGTCGAGGGGCGCGGGGAGAGCGTCTGGCTCGCCTGGTTCCTCGCCGCGACGCTGCGGCCGTTCGCCGAGCGCGCCGGCGCGCGTGGCGACGCCGCGACCGCCGCCGAGTTCCGCCGCTGGGCCGACGGTTACGTCGCGGCGGTGGAGTCGAACGGCTGGGACGGCGAGTGGTATCGCCGCGCCTACTTCGACGACGGCACGCCCCTCGGCTCCGCGGCGAATGACGAGTGCCGCATCGACGCGATCGCGCAGAGCTGGAGCGTGATCTCGGGCGCCGGAGAGCCCTCGCGGCGGCAGCGCGCGATGCAGTCGCTCGAGCGTCACCTCGTGCGCGACGATGCGCGGCTGCTCATGCTGCTCACCCCGCCCTTCGACAAGACGCCGCACGACCCTGGGTACATCAAGGGGTACCTGCCCGGCGTCCGCGAGAACGGCGCGCAGTACACGCACGCGGCGCTGTGGGCGGTATTGGCGACGGCCCTCCGTGGCGACGGCGACCGCGCCTTCGAGCTCTTCCAGATGATCAACCCGCTCACGCACGCCCGCACACCAGCGGAGGTCGACACGTACAAGGTGGAGCCGTACGTCGTCGCTGCCGACGTGTACACCGCGGCAGGGCAACTCGGACGCGGCGGGTGGACGTGGTACACGGGCTCGGCGAGCTGGATGTACCGAGTGGGCGTGGAGGCCATCCTCGGCGTCACGAAGCACGGCGACACGCTGGCCGTCAATCCGCGCGTCCCGGCCACCTGGCGGGAGTTCTCGATCGAGTACCGCTACGGTCGAAGCGTCTATGCCGTCGTCGTGCGGAACCCCGCCCGTTTCGACGGCGATGCGGTCGCGGTGACCCTCGACGGGCAGGAGCTCGACGGCCGAGCGGTCCCGCTCATCGACGACGGTGCCCGGCACCACGTCGTGATCGAGCCCCGGGGGCACGAACGGCAGACGAATTCGGCCGGCGAACGAATCGAACGAATCGACCGATCCGACCGGACGGAACGAGGTTGAGGAGGCCGCCACGCACCGCTCCGGCCTGGATGCCCGGGTGCGCGGCGGTTCGCAGCCTCTAGGGCGTGCCCGCCTCGAGCTCGCGGCACTCGGCCACGAGCCGATCGAGGAGCGCGTCGTGCACCCAGGTCGGGGCAGCGGCATCCGGGTCGGAGGCGCGCAGGTCGGCGACGAAGCTGCGGACCGAGTCCGCGATGTCGTCGGGCTGCGCGCCCTCCCGCTCAAGATCCTCAACGTAGGCGCAGATCGCCTCGCCGAGTGCCGCGACCGACGCGCGGTACGTGGCGCCGGCGGTGGTGAGGGCCCGGCGGGCAGCATCGGAGAATGGAGCGCTCCCGTCGGTGAGGCCGTTCGGAGCGATAGACATTAGGCGCCTCGGGCCGAGAGGCGTCGCCAGAAGCGCCAGAGGACGAGCGCGGTGCGCTCGAGGTGCGAGCACTGCGGGCTGGTGAGCGAACCGCAGGGTCGGCGGGGGAGCCCGACGCACCAGAGTATCAATACGTGCCAGACGGACGAACCGCGTCTGCGCGTGTGGTGATCAGCGACGTGACCGCCGAGCCCAGTGGCTCCAGCGCCTCAGCCTAGCGAGCCTCGCTCCTCGACTGAGTCGGTCGCCGGTGGCGCGGTGGCGGGCGAGGCCGGCGGCGCGCTCGGTCCGGGGTCGGGTCGGAAGTAGCTGTCGATGCACCAGTGGGCGACGTCGTCCAGGAGCGCGTCGGCCGCGCCGCGCGACGGCGCATGACCCGGCGGCGGGTGCGTCGTGGCCGTGTGCCGCACGAACGCCTCCATGGTGACGAGCGCCACCTCGGGCCGCATTCCCAGGACGTGGAGCTCGGCGACGCACACTGCGATGGCAGCCTGAAGCTCGCGCATCGCGGCGTCGTGCGTGCGCACGGCGGCCGTCAGTGCGTTGCCGACCCGCGCCGAGGCAACCGGTGTCAGCGGGAACGGAGGTTCGTAACTCGCGGATGGGGAAAACGGCACGGCGGCGCGGCCCGGGAAGCCGGGATACGCCGCCAGTAACGCTGGGGTTGTGTTCGCGAGTGACGCGCGCGGGGCTGGTGCGGGGAGCCCGCGTACTGCACCATACCCCCGCCGTGCGCCCCTCGGAAGGCCGGCGGGAAGAGCACCGAGCCGATGTTCCTGGCTCAGTGCGCCGTACGAGGCGCCGCGAGCGGCCCGGGCACGCCAACCGTACTTCACTTCACTGCGCGTCGATCGCAGTCACGCGGCGCACACGACCTCGGGGCGCTGGTAGTCGCATTGGCAGCTCCCGGGGGCGCAGAACATCGTGCCCCTCCCGGCGCGCGCGCAACGCCAGCAGGGCGCGAGGGGCTCGCGCGCCTCGGGCAGCCCGAGCACGCGCGTGGCCGCGGCGCCGCCATCCTGGGCCATGGCTCGCACCGCCGGCCGGCCCGCCGCGTCGAAGGAGAGCTCCGCCACGGCGGCGAAGCCCGCCTTGCGGATCCCGGCGCCGGAGGCGTGGTTCTCGGGCGCGTACGCGACCCAGAACCGCTCGGCCTCGCCGGACTCGGCGCGCACGATCGCGTCGAGCAATCGAGGGTAGATCCCCAGCCCGCGGTGCGCCTTCAGGGTGACGAAGTTCCAGAGGTAGCGCTCCCCGCTCGGAATGAGAAACGTCGAGTCCAGCTCCCCGATGTGGGCGGACCGGGTGGCGACCCACCCCCACGCCGCCGGCTCGCCCTCGTACCAGGCGACGTAGGCGCGGTGGCCGGCGGGAAACCGGCCGGCCATCTCCCCTTCGGTCCGGCCTTGCAACGCCGCCATACGGGTGGCGTCCGCCTCGCGTCGGACGGCGAGGCCAGGCAGCGGCGTCAGCTCGGGCACGCGGTCGTCGCGGTGGCGAATGGCGAGCGGCATGGCGGGAACCTCGGGTCGTTGGTGGTCGCACGAGGGAAGTGCCCTGTGGCGAGAGCGTGGCTCGAGGATAGTCACCGCCTCGGTGATGGTCTTGAACGAAGCGGCTGAATTGCCGACGCCGGTGAGAGCGGCGAGGAGAGGCGGTGCCAGCGCTCCTTCGGCGACCAGGCGCCGAGCGCGGCGCCGGACAGCGCACCCCAGGCAGCGCTCGAGCCCGCGGCTTGTGCCGGGGTCGGGTCGCCAGCTTTCCGGTGAACCGTCATCGTGAGGGCGCTGAGCGCGGCCCCGATCACTGCCGGAGCGATTGCGCCGCGCAGCGCCGCCTGCCACCGGGGTGGGCGCCCGCGGCTCATGTAGGCGGCGCGGATCGCCGTGCGGGGAAGGCGGAGCGGGTCGGCGCTCGCCCCGACCACCAGCAGCACCGTGTCGGCGCGCACCGCCGCGAGGGTGCCGACCACCGACTGTGCGCGCTCGCGCCCGAACCGGGAGCGCTCCGCGGTGACGAGGTCGACGCGGATGCGGGCGTCGGGCGCGACGGCGTCGAGCGCCTGTCCCCGCGCGATCGCCGGCGCGAGCGCCGACGCGGTAACGAGGAGCAGGACGGCAGCGATGCGGAGCGGAGCGACGAGGCGGCCGGAGCCATGCAGGGCGGCCCGTCCGCCCGCGCCGCGCTCCTGGCAACCACAGGCGGACGACGTGCCGGTGCAGGACGTGCCGGCGCAGGGCGCGCACGTGCGGGTGGTCGATTGGGTAGACATGGTCGTCGCCTCGAGCTCGAGTGTACTGCCGGGTCGTGCGCTGTTGACGGCGTCGAGTCTACCGGGTCGCCAGCGGCGGCTATAGCACCGGAACGGCGTTTTGGTACAAACGTCGAGCGCAGCTCGAGGGGAAGCTCGATCAGTCGGCTCTCTCTTGTGCGGTGGAGCGCGGAGCCCGTACTGTTGGACTGGCTACCTGCAGGTAGCCCGCGGCACGACTCCCGTGCGCCGGAGCGCTGCAATGCGTCCACCGCGTTCGACGGACACGCCGGTCGCACTCGACCGCTTCGTCGGCCCACCCATCCACGTGCACGGGCACGGCGAAGTCGAGATCCACGAAGGCAGCTACTCCGCCGGGCTGGTCATCCCCCGTCACGTGCATGTCGAGCCGGTGGTCAGTCTGGTCCTGGCGGGCGACGGGGAGGAGGAAGTCGGCACCCGCACCCGCGCTGTCGGAGCGCAGGATCTGCTGTTCACCCCGGCGTACGCGCCCCACGGGTACCGCTTCGGGAGCCCCGGGCGCTGGTTCAACATGCAGTTCGCACACGCCTGGCTCGCCCGCGTCGCGGACGGCGGCCCGCCCTTGCCCGAGACCGCGCAGATCGTGCACAGTCATACGGCCGCCGCGTGGGCGGCGCGCGTCCGAACCGAGGTGCGCCGGCCGGACGCCGTGTCGAGCCTGGCCATTGAGGGCGCCATGATCCTCATGGTCGCCGACCTGGCGCGCCTCCGCGTGGACGGCGCGCGTACGCGCCCGCGCTGGCTCCGCAGCGTGGAGGACGCCATCGAGGCGTCCGTCGCGTCGCCGCCGTCCGTCGATGCGCTGGCGGTGCTCGCCGGCGTTCACCCGACGCACCTGCTGCGCACCTTCCGCCGGCATCACGGCGCGACCATCTCCAACTACGTCAGGCAGCGCCGCATCCAGCGGGCACGCACCGAGGTGGCGAGCGCCAAGCGCCCGCTCGCCGTGATCGCGCTCGACGCCGGCTTCGCGGATCAGTCGCACTTCACGCGCGTCTTCCGCCAGGCCTTCGGCGAGACGCCGGGACAATACGCCCGCTCGCTGCGCGGCCGGTAGGGTCTTTGGGGTCTTAGGGTCTTTTCCCTTCGACGATGGTCCGCGCCAGCACGTCGCCGCCGACTTGCGGCAGCACGTCCAACCGCGCGGGCGGATCGAACCCCGCCCGCACCAGGAGTGGTGACAGGCCGTCCCCTTCCTCTTCCGACAGCGTCGCGTCGAGCGACGCCATCCGGCTCTCCGGCATCGGCCCCGCCCGCCGCGCCGACCGCTGGCGGTCGCGCCAGACGTTCGTGGCGATCGTCGCGAGATAGCCCGGGAAGTTTCCGTCCGGCTTCAGCGAGTGACGCGCCCGCAGAACCCGGCACCACGCCTCCTGGGCGAGATCGCTCGCCTCGTCCCGATCGAGCGTCAGGAGCTGGCAGCGACCGAACAGCGCCTTCCAGTGGCGGCCCGCCAGCGCGTCGAGCGCCGCCTCGTCCGGCGGATCGCGCCGCACCGCCTCCATCAGCCATTCGTCGGGCCACGCCGTCACGTCTCGCGGTGGCGCCAGCTCCCCCGCGGGGGTGACCGAAGGATCGACCGCCCAGTGCATTCCCTGTCGCCTCTTCCGTTCGCGAGAGCCCGCGCCCTACCCCCACCGGTCGCCGGCCGACCGCGCCCACTCCATCAATACGCCGGCCGGCCGAAAGCTGAAAGGGCACGGCCGGGGAGCGACAGCGGGGGAGACCCGGCCCAGTCGCGTTAGGCGACCCCGCCCGGCGAGCACGCCCGCCGGGGAACGCAACGCTCCGCGTGGACGTCCCCCGTCACTCGTTGGTGGCCGCCGCCCGGTCGCCAGCGCGCCGCCTGTGAGCCGCGACGAGCGCGTCGACCGAGCGCATCAGGTGCTCGCCGACGCGCTTCAGCCCGATGCACTGCACGCACGCCTTGGCGCCCTCCAGCAGGAAGTAGAACTGGTCGGCGGCGAGCTCGGGCTCCGGGAATCCCGCCTCCCGGCAGACGCGCCGGATGCGCTCGTGCTCGCGGACGCGGTGGGCGTCGATCACCCGGCGCGCCGGGTGATCGGGCTCGGGAAGCTCGGCCAGCGCGTTGCCGAGCGTCGACCCGCGCTCCTCCATCTCGGCGAACTTCTTCGCCACGCGGCGGCTCCAGTCGACGAGCTGCGCCTGCGGGTCGCCCGGGTGCTGGGCGGCGATGTCGCCCCACTCCGCCTCCTTCTGGTCCACGATGCCGCGGACCCACTCGGCGACGAGCTCGTCCTTCGAGGCGAAGTGCCGGTAGAGCGTCATCTTGTTCGTCTCGGCCGTCTCGGCGATGGCCTCCACACCGACGCCACGAATCCCGTACCGACGGAAGAGATCGTCGGCCGCGTCGAGGATCCGCTGCCGCGGTGGAAGTCGTGGCGCTCGTTTCATGTCAGCTCTTCGTCCTCCAAATCTGAAACCGGGAACTCCCCACCCGACGTACGTGTTACTGATCGGTAACATCGCGATGTTACCGATCGGTTCCGTCCTCCAGTAAGGATACGCATCAAGTGTTCCGTCCGTTGGATGTCGGCCGATTCGAGATCTCCCGGCTCGACCGCGTGGGCCCGCGCGGCAGAGCCGGACCGGGCGGGGACCTGACCCGCAGCATCCATCGCGCACTCCTCAGGACCGGCAGTCGGAGGCGCGGCGCACCACAGCTGTTCACAGCTCTTCAGTGAGGTTCACTCGCATGTCCGGCAACACCTTCTCGAGCTATCGCGCCCGCCTCGCGGCGCTTGCGGTGATCGCCCTCTCCGGCGCCCTCGCGGCGACGGACGCCAAGGCGCAAGGCATCGCGTCCTCCCCCGGGCTCGGCTTCGAGGTCCGGCCGTACGCCGGCGCCTACATCCCGACCGGGGACCAGCGTGACCTCCTCAAGGATGCGGTCCTCGTCGGCGCGCAGGCGTCGTACCGCATCCTCCCGCAGCTCGCGGTCACCGGCACCTTGGGGTGGGCGCCGAGCAAGGACCGCATCGCGGATGGCGACCAGACGCTCGATCTGTACCAGTACGACCTCGGCGCCGAGGTGCGCGCGCCCTCGTGGTTCGCGTCCAGCGCCGGCGCGTGGGACTTCACGCCCTTCGCCGGCATCGGCGTGGGCGGGCGCACGTACGACTACCGCGACCTCGACGTCGACTCCAAGACCAACGTCGCCGGCTACGGCGCGCTCGGCGCCGAGCTCGGGTTCGGGCGCACCGGTGTCCGGTTCGAGGCACGCGATTACGTATCTCAATTCGAGCCCCTCTCCGGCGGCGACACCAAGACGCGCAACGACGTCACGCTCGCCGCGGGTCTGACCGTCCGCTTCTGACGGCTGCTGACCACTTCTGATCTCGCTACTCGCACTCACTCCCGAAACGTGCGCCGCCGGCGCCCCGCCGCTGCTCGGTAGGACTCGGTACGACGAAGAGTTCCACTGACAGCGCCGGGCCACGCTGGCGGCGCTGGGGAGGTGGCCCGGGAGATCCCGGGCCGCCACGGCATCGTTGACCGACGCTCGTCGCAACACACCGCGCGTTCGCGCAAGAGGTGATTTCCCATGAGTCGCACCTACCCTGTTACTCGCCGTTGG